>Ga0247688_1000023_pt1 | contig 115465 bp, 112 predicted proteins | sample CNK29_metaG_FD_182718 | JGI IMG/M metagenome (GOLD analysis project Ga0247688, IMG submission 182718) | Soil microbial communities from Purdue University Martell Research Forest, Indiana, United States - CNK29 | ecosystem: Environmental > Terrestrial > Soil > Temperate forest > Bulk soil... | reverse complement strand
AGTCGGCATTGCGGTGGGCAACATCAAATCGTCCACCGAGACCTTGAAACAACTGATGGCTGACGTGCAATCCGGCAAAGGCCTGGCGGGAACCCTCCTGCAAAACGACCAGCTGGCGACCAATTTCCAGGCCATCGCCGGCAATCTGTCCGTGACCACGAGCAACTTGAACCGGTTCGGATTATGGGGCATCCTTTGGTCACACAAACCAACGGCTGCGAGCACGAACTCGGACCGGCTGAACATTCCACACAACATCACCCGCTGAATCATGACGCCACTCTGGGCCATCCGCTTATTGTTTCTGGGACTGTGCATCATGGCCGGTCTCGCCATCAGCCAGGTGCGCCCGGAATTCGTCGGAATCAGTCACAGCGGCCTGGTTGGCATGGCCATCGGCTTCGGCTTTGGCGGACTGCTCATCGCCGTGGACGAAATGCTCAAGGGCTTTTCCCTGCGTGCCTTTTCCGCCACCACCTTCGGCCTGCTGCTCGGCACGGTGGTCGCTTTGTTGATTGACCGTTCCGGCCTGTTTGAAAATTCCGATGACCAACAACGCTGGCTGATCCGGCTCGGGCTGTTTCTGGGTTTTGGCTACATCGGGATCATTCTCGCCATGCGAAGCAACAAGGAGGATTTTTCCCTGATCATTCCCTACGTCCGGTTTTCGCCGCAGAACAAACCCGACAATCTCCTCCTGCTCGACACCAGCGTGATCATAGACGGGCGTATCGCCGATCTGATCGAGGCGCATTTTCTGGAAGGATTGATCGTGGTGCCGCGCTTCGTCTTGCGGGAACTCCAGCAGGTTGCGGATTCCGGCGACGCCATCAAGCGGGCCCGCGGCCGCCGCGGCCTGGAGATGCTCAACCGCATCCAGCGCAATACCAGCATGGAAGTCCGCATCCACGACGGCGATTTTCCCGAGGAGAAGGAAGTGGACGCGAAACTGGTCCGGCTCGCCCGCAACCTCAACGCCAAGCTCTACACCAACGATTACAACCTGGCCAAGGTCGCGGAGCTGCAAAAAGTCAACTGCCTCAACCTGCACGAAGTGGCCAAGTGCCTTAAAGTGATTTTGCTGCCCGGAGAAATCTTGCAGTTGAAAATCGCCCGCGAAGGCAAAGACAAGGGCCAGGGCATCGGCTATCTGCCCGACGGCACGATGGTCGTCGTCACCAACGGTCAGGCCCACATCGGCCATCAGATCGAAGTGCAGGTGCAAAGCCTGCTTCAAACCGGCGCCGGCATCATCGTCTTTGCCGAAGTCCGGCCGGCTACAACTCCAAAAATCGAAACCAGCTTCATCACCAAATGAGCCCCACCACCATTTTCAAGGCGTTTAATCCGGCCGAGGCGCAACTGGTCCGCTCGCGACTCGAAGCCGCCGGATTTCATCCGTTCGTTGCCGATGAACTTTCGGCGCTAAGCATTGACGGCTATTCACTCGCCGCCGGCGGCATCCGCGTCCAGGTTCCCGAATCCGAGGCCGCCGAGGCCAAGGCATTTCTTGAAACCTCAACGCCGTCCGAAGAATGATTCCCACCGGATTAAAAGTGCTCCGCCGCCTCAAAAAGCTTCTACCGGACGAAATCATCCTTGAACCGCGCAAGCTCGCGGAATATGCCGGCGACAAATGGTTCGCCACCCATCAGCCTGACGCCGTCGCCCTGCCCCGCTCCGCCAAATCGGTTTCCAAGATTCTTCGTTTCGCGAACCAGCATAAAATCCCCGTCACACCGCGCGGCGCGGCTCACGGCTACGTCGGCGGCTGCGTGCCGGTGCGTGGCGGCATCGCACTCTCGACCGAGCGGATGAAGAAAATTTTGGAGATCAATCCCGCCGATTTTGTCGCTGTCGTGCAGCCCGCTGTCAACACCGCCGAATTTCAAGCCGCCGTGGAAAAGCTCGGCCGCTTCTATCCGCCGGACCCCGCGAGCCGTGCCAAGAATTCGCTCGGCGGCAACATCGCCACCAACGCCGGCGGCCCGCGTTGTTTGAAATACGGTGTCACGCGTGATTACGTCCTCGGCCTTGAAGTGGTTTTGGCCAATGGCGACATCGTCAAGCTCGGCGGGCGTACGCACAAAAACAAAACCGGCTTTGATCTGCACCGCCTTTTCGTCGGCTCGGAAGGATTGCTCGGCGTCATCACCGAAGCCACGTTGAAACTGCTGCCGCTGCCGCCGTTCCGGGCCAACCTGGCCGTGGGTTTTAATTCCATGAGCGCCGCAGTGCGTGCGTTGCAAGCCATTTTTGCCGCCGGGTTTTTGCCCTGCGCGGCGGAACTGGCGGATCAATTCACGCTCGCCGCCGCCGCAAAAAGAACCAAGAGTCCCCGACTCCTCGGCTGCAAGGCGCATCTGATTGTTGAGTTGGATGGACAGGAAAATTCCGTGCGCCAGGAGATTGCCGCCGTCGAAAAAATAATCCGCAAACAAAAACCGCTGTTCGTCGAACGCGGTTTCGGCAATGAGCAATGCGAAGCCGTCTGGCAGATCCGCCGCGAATTTTCCTACGCGCTCCGCGACACCGGCCTGACGAAGTTGAACGAGGACATCGTCGTGCCGCGCGGCCGACTGGAAGAATTGTTCAGGTTCGCCGCGACGTTGCAAAAGAAACACAGGCTGCAACTCGCCTGCTTTGGTCACGCCGGCGACGGCAACATCCACACGAACGTGATGGTGGACTACACGCAGCCCGGCACAATGAAGCGCGCGGAGGCCTGCCTCGACGAATTGTTCCGCTGGGTGATTGCTGCCGGCGGCGCGATCACCGGCGAACACGGCATCGGCCTCGCCAAGAAACGCTGGTGGCCGCTGGCCGTTTCCAAGGAAGCGCGCGAACTCCATCGCGCCGTCAAACACGCGCTCGATCCTAAAGGCATTTTGAATCCGGGCAAGTTTGTGTAGCGGCGTGTCGGCAGACCGCCGCCATCTGAATCATTCCCCAGAATGCACGAACTAGACGAAATTGTTTTTGACACGGATTCCACAGATTAACACGGATTTTATTCCGTGATGATCAGTGGAATCCGCGTCCAGTTTTTCGTGTCATTTCGTGTGTTTCGTGGTTAAACCTCCGGCGCCACCAGCACCACAAACTCCCCTTTCAAACTGCGCTTCTGCGCAATGGCGAGCAGTGCCGCCGGCTTGCCGCGCAGGAATTCCTCGAACTTCTTGGTCAACTCACGCGCCAGCACCACGTCGCGTTCGGGATACACTTCGTTGAGTTCGCCGAGCAATTTTTCGATGCGATACGGCGATTCATAGAAAACCAAAGTGCCTTCGACGGTTTTCAACGCTTCCAGCTTGTTGCGCCGCTGGCCGGATTTGTGCGGCAGGAAACCGACGAAATGAAATTCATCCGTGGGCAAACCACTCGCGGTGAGACCGGCGATGAGCGCGCACGGACCGGCCACGGCTTCCACACGGAAGCCGGCGGCGATGGCGGCTTTCACCACGCGTTCGCCGGGATCGCTGATGCCGGGGCTGCCGGCGTCCGTGACCAGCGCGACTTTCTCGCCGCGCCGGAGACGTTCGATGATCTCCTCGCTGCGCCGGGCTTCGTTGAACTGGAAATAGCTCAGGAGCGGTCTGCTGATGCCGAAATGTTTGAGCAATTGCCCGGAATGCCGCGTGTCCTCGGCGGCAACCACGTCGCACTCGCGCAGGACGCGCAGCGCGCGCAGCGTGATGTCCTCGAGATTGCCAATCGGCGTGGCGACGAGGTAAAGCGTGCTGGCGGTGAGCGGCGGCAGTGGATTTTCTGTGGCGGGTGAATTCACAACCAGTTTTGAAATTCTTCAATCTCAACTTCCACGTCTTTGAGAATTTTGTTGAGGAGCCCCGGCCCGATGATTTCACCGGAATGAATGGGAATAACCGTTCTGCGTCCGTCGGGATGCTGGAGAAAATGATGACTACCTTTGACGCGTAAAACCACGAAGCCCGCGTGGCGCAAGGCCGCCAGCACTTCCCGTCCGCGAAGTCGGGGCAGACGCGGCATAATCAGACGGCGACGCGTTGCACGCCGATGAATTCCGTGGTCGTTGACGCTTGTTCAACTTCGAGGCACAGTTCGATGGCTTCCCGGATGCGCACCATGAGCTTGTCCAGTGACCGGGCTTGCGTGTGGCAGCCAGGCAAGGCCGGGACGCTGGCAACATAGTAGCCATCCGCGTCGCGCTCAACAACCACGCTGAACTCCTGCTTGCCGTTTTTTCTCATGGCGCAACTATCGCTGAAACTTCTTACTGGCGCAAGTTCGCCGGAACGCATTAGGAGACGATGTGAAGAGTCTCTAACTGAAAATCTGCAACCTGAATTTGAAATGTGTCTCGTCACCTCGACTCCTACAAAATCAAAGTGGCATGGCGACGAGGTAAAGCGTGCTGCTTGCGTGGCCGAAGCCCTTTTGTTTCGGCGAAAGCCCAGCGGTGAGCGGCGGCAATACGGCGTCCATGGCTTGACTTAAACAGAAATTGGGCGTGAAATAAAACGGATTCGGCAAACACCAGATAAAATGAATATCACCGCTCTCGGCCCACTGCGGCCACATCCAAGGATTCGCTCGTGGTTGATATCAAACCCAATCCCGATACCGTATTTCGACGGCAAAACACTTACTGTAACTCTCGATGGTCTTGAGTCATCGGACGAAGCAGCCACAAACAGTGCGATAGATAATTTTCTTAAACTCAGTTCAAAAGATCGACTAGCCGCTACGCGCTATGTGTTCATGACCTATCAGCACGCCGCCGAGCGAGTGACAAAGGAAGATCTGGGTTGTGAGATTAAATCAGAGGAAGAAGTGTGGGATCACGTAAAGACGTCGGAAATTTTCATTATGCGGCGAGCATATGGAGATCGTGCAATTTATGTTTTAATCACAGCAGAATGTGATTGGGAGCCGGAGCACGGGCTTCAGCCGGTCTACCGGCGTGGAAACGAATTGTGCCGAGTGAGTGAACAAGATGGTCATTTGACACATACCGACGCATACGCCATCCCCGAGGATCAAGATCAAATAGCCTAAAGGTCATTTTTGGTGAAAAGAATCACCAAAACAATCCACAATCATTGCTCGTCACTTTTCCGGATTTGGAAACTTCGCACGCGCCAACACTTCACAGCGGATGGCTTGCGCCGCGTTGGCCCGGCCCAGGGATTTCGCCACCTTCCCCATCTCGCTCAATTTCTTCGAGCAGTTGTTCGACGCGATAGGGCAAATCCTCGGCGCGCTTTGGCTTTCATACCATATCTTGGTGAAACAGATATGAGAATGTGTCACCTTGTCTTGGAGCTCACAGGCCGGCCGCACTTATCAAGTCGAATACTCGCCTGACCTGATAACCTGATTCGCCTCGCCGACTGGGGAAGCGACTGCCACAGACCCCACCACTACTTGGACCGACAGTGGACCTCCCGCCACTGTATCCGTGCCTTTCGGTGTGACCCAAAGGTTTTACCGCGTATTCCAATTCGGCGCCCCGTGGCAAGGAGGTCCATCAGACTGAATCCCGATGACTGCCAGTTGGGCCAACAACTCTTCGCTTATTTTCGGACTCACCGAATCACACTTGATCGGGCTGCAAGCCATTGAGCATCTAAAACGCCATCCGGGTCGGCGGAGAACGGGCGGTGCGGACACGGGCCATACGTCACCGGCAAAATGGTGCATATGCGACTTTTCCATTTGTGGACTTCTGCATGTCCATCCGCAAAAGAGAAGCCGCAGGCTCCACCGTGATTTGAACCTGGAATATCGCCCCATACCCCACCGGGCCAATCCTGTGTACTCTGAACATTCTGATTCGCAGAGTTCTTAAAATAGCCGTCGTTGATGTTGTCGGGATGCTCGTCCAACGTCACATAGAGGTCCGACGGATTGGGAATGCCAGCCGCTTTTAGAAACTGCCGGTAACCCGTGAAAAATTCGTTTGCCGTGCTGGTCCAGGTGGGAGTTGAGGCACCGAAGAAGCAGTTCATCGAGTATGAGCGCGGGCGATCCGCCCAACCCGCAGCCCGTTGCAGCCCGCTTAAATAATAGTCGGACGGACATTTGTAAACCGCCAAGCTTCCGGTATATCGGTAGAACGGAGGCGTCTTGATACCGGCAGGATCAATAATCTGTGGATCCAAGTTCCAGCCCATAACGTCGCACACCCAGCTTCGGTAAAGGGGCGGTGTCCTGGCGAGGTCGTTCTGAATTGACAGAGTATCCCAGTTATTTACCAGCCGATCCTCGCTATCGTTGTAATATTGGATCCACCCAAGCATCAACTGCCGGCTATTACTCATGCACATGATCGCCTGTGCTTTAATTTTTGCCTTCGACAATGCCGGCAACAACATTGCGGCAAGAATCCCAATAATGGCAATCACCACCAATAGCTCAATCAACGTGAAAGCCCGCCGTGCGTTTGACTGGAATCCGCCCCGGTCATCACCGGCTTCGCCGTGACAAGTGAATTTCCCTGCCGTCAGCATGCCTACTAATGGTTTGCTTTAATTTAGATTATGACACGAACATTTCAAATTTTTTTTACTAAATTTGAGGGCGGTGCTTTTTATGTTATGATGGCTTGCGTGCCTATATTACAGATTGCCTATCAACCGACTCCGCCAACTTGCCGTCAGCGCGCGTTCACGGCAGCGTTCATCGCGATTTCGCCGGCATAATTGCGAGCGGTTGAAACCGCAAAGGCAGGTCTTGTGTGGCACGGCCAATCGGAAAAATGCGAACACAAATCACAAGGTGCCTGACCGTGTGCCGATGGCGGACATTCGCTGGCGCCCTTGCCGTCATCTTGAACATGGCGATAATTGTCCGCGCGCAGACATTTCATGATCGTCACGTCCTTTTCGACAACAGCCCCGCAGACGGATCATACTTCCAGAGCGAGGGAATGGTTACTCCTCCAAGCAAATTGGAAATGGTGGACTCCAAATTGCCGGTGGACACGAATCACTTCCTAAGTCCACCGAACAGCCTCCGTTTAAAATGGACGTCCGCACCTGGCGGTCACTGGCAGATGCTGCTCAAGACCATCGTTGAATATGGCCGGGATATTTCGTTCGAAGGTGACACGATCTCATTCTGGTGCTTTTCCGAAACGGAGATATCTTCGGACGAATCACCACGAATCGCCTTGCAGGACGTCCAGGATCTCGGGTCGGCAACGATCTCCTTGCTCGCAGATTACGGTCCCCTGCCGGCAGGCAAGTGGGTTCGGATCGCCATTCCGTTCGAGCATTTCAAGCCATTGTTTGAACGCACGGATGATTTAAAATGTGATCCGCGCAAGCTGGCGGTTGTCTGGCTGGAACAGGGGCTGGATGATGGCAAGGAACACACGCTCTATCTCGATGACGTGCAAATTTGCAACCGCGACAACGCCAACCGCAAGCCGCCCAGTGCGCCGGTGGGATTGGTGGTCAAGGCGGGTGAGCGCCATTTCGATCTGATGTGGTCAAACAATCCGGAGAGCGATCTGCTGAAGTATCAAATCTACCGCTCGTGGGATGGTGAAAAATATGTTCCCATCGGCATCCAACAGGGCCAGTTTAATCGTTTCGTGGACTTTGTGGGCGCGCCTGGCCGGAAAGCATTCTATCGGGTCAGTGCGATGGATCTGGCGGGGAACGAATCCCCGCTGTCACCGCCCGCCTCGGCCTCCACGCGGCCGTTCAGCGACGACGAACTGTTGGACATGGTTCAGGAAGCCTGTTTCCGATATTATTGGGAGGCGGCACATCCCAACGCTGGCATGGCCATCGAAATTCTGCCCGGCGATGAAAACCTTGTTGCAGTGGGGGCATCCGGCTTCGGAGTAATGGCTTTGATCACCGGAACCGAACGGCATTTCATCACTCGCGAACAATGCGCGGAACGCCTGATCAAAATCACACGCTTTCTGCGCACGGCGGATCGTTTCCATGGCGTCTGGCCGCATTTCCTCGATGGAGCTACGGGCAGAGCCATTCCTTATTTCGGTAAATACGACAACGGTGGCGACCTGGTGGAAACGGCTTTCCTGATTGAAGGACTTTTATCCGCCCGACAATATTTCAATCGCGACACGCCCGCAGAGCGCGAGATCCGCCAAAACATCACCGACCTTTGGCGCGGGGTGGAGTGGGATTGGTATCGCAAGGAACCGTCCAGCGAATTTCTTTTTTGGCACTGGTCGCCGGATTTTGGCTGGCACATCAGCCACCCGCTCGTGGGCTGGAATGAAACCCTGATGGCCTATCTGCTGGCAATCGCTTCACCCACCCATCCGGTGCCCGCGAAGTTCTATTATACCGGCTGGGCTGGCCAGTCTGACTTCGCCGTCCGGTATCGCCAGAATTGGAGCCGGACGACACAGGGGGATCATTACACCAACGGCAGTGTTTACTACGGATTCAAACTCGACGTTGGCGAAGGCAACGGGGCCGATTTATTTTTCACCCAGTTTTCGTTCATGGGATTTGACCCGCGCGGCAAGCGGGACCGATATACGGATTATTTCCGGAACAATCGCAACATCGCGCTCATCAATCATGCCTATTGTGCGGAGAATCAACGCAAATACATCGGCTACGGCCCAGCTTGCTGGGGGCTGTCCGCCGGTGCGAACTCCGGCGGCGGCCGCCCATTGCCGCGGGACGACAACGGCACCATTTGCTGTTCCGCCGCGCTCGGCTCGTTCCCCTACACGCCGAAGGAATCCATGGATGCGCTCAAACATTTTTATCGCACCTTGGGAGCCAAAATCTGGGGCATTTACGGATTCCACGACGGCTTCAATGAAACCCAAAACTGGTTTGACCCAGTTTGGATGGGACTCAACCAAGCGGTCATTGTGGTCATGATTGAGAACTATCGCACCGGCGTGATTTGGAAGAATTTTATGGCGAACCCGGAGATTCAACCTGCGCTGGATGCGATTGGTTTCAGACCCGACGCAGATTTGAACTCACATTGAACTTCCAAAACACACTTCTCAATTGGCAGGCCGCATCTGCCACACCACGCTAACACGCTACTGAATTGATACACGGCCAGAAAACCGGCCATGTTAATCAGACGGCAAGTTCATTTTTTCCACAAACTTATGTTGACAACAGTCGCCGCTTGTGCAATAGACAAATTGAGTTTTAGTTATGTTACGTATTAGATAGTAATTTTTTAGTTGAGGCCCCAAAAGCAAAGGAACAAAACCAACCAGTCTGGAGGAACAAATGTCATGAAAATACAATCATTACAGATAGTAAGAACAGCGATAAAACAGACCAAGCCAGCATCTCTGATGAATCGAGTTCTGACATCATTTGCGGTTCTGTGCCTCGCGGCTACGGGAACCGGTGTCGCGAACGCCAATGATCTTTTCAATCCCGATCTTGACGATATTGCACAAGGTCCCCAGTTTCTTTCAACGCCGGTTGCCTGGCAAATCATCGCTAATAAATCCCTGAGTGGCTCTTACAACGACGGTGCCAGTTCTGAAACGTTTTGCAACATTCAACAGCCCGGCGGTTACGGACTGTTCTTCAAGCCGTTCGCAGGGTCAACAAATGTTAATCCTGTTTTAGACGACCTCATCACCGTGTTCTTTTATCAAGACAACCCGTCTTCGCCAGGCACAAAAGTCACGCTCTCCGGCTACGCTGCTGGCGAAGCCAATTTCTGCGCCTTTCTGCCCCCACCGCCCGGTGGCACCACTCCGTTGGCGTTGTTTGTCGTCGAATTCCTCAATGGCTCGGGCGGCATACTCGCCAGCAACGCCTATGATTTGGTTGCCAATGGCCTGCCGAGTTCAGGCCCCGGTGGCATGACGCTGATGACCACGCCGCAATACACCGCGCCCGCTGGCACGGCCACTGTGCGGTCGGGTACGTTCATGATCAATGCCTACGGCACAAGCGGTGCGCAGAATTTTTTTGTGGACGCGTTTGATCAGGAGTCCGTGTTCCCTCCCGGCTCGCCTGTGATTACCAACCAGCCGACGGCAACGACCGTTTCGGTGGGCGGAACCACGCATTTCACCGTTGGCGTCTCCAACACGGCGGGAGTTACCTATATCTGGACGCTCAACGGAACGACCCTTTCCGATGCTGGCCATGTCTCCGGCTCGGGCACTGCGACGCTCACCATTTCAGGCGCTTCGTCTGCTGATGTCGGGCATTATCAGGTTCAGGTTGTAAATGGCTTCGGCGTGGCTCGCAGCACAATCGTCCCACTCGCGCTCAATGGCATCAACTTGTTCCCAGCTGTCTCCCTCTATGGCAAAATTGGCGACACCTACGCGGTGCAACGTGCTACCAATGTCGCCGGGCCCTACACTTCGTTTAGCACGAATAAGCTGACGGTGCAGCCGCAATATATTATCGATACGACTTTGCCGGTGTCCCCCATAGGGTTCTATAAGGAAGTTTTTTTATATTGAGTTGAATTTTGAGAGAGCTTGCGCGTCATGCAAAAAGCTCCCGGGTCGTTAGACACAGTTTGCGTTTGGTAACTGTCAGTCAGTTACCAAGATTAAATCTTTGAGGCGGGAATGATTTTTTAATCAAACCGCTATTGTTCATAAGTCGGCCTCGCCGGAAAGTGTGTTCCATTGTTCAAGCGGGCGTAACAGATCACCAATTAATCACCTTGCTTCACGCGCGACAACACTTCACGGCAGATGGCTTGCGCCGCGTTTGGCCGGCCCAGTGATTTCGCCACCTTCCCCATCTCGCTCAATTTCTTGGAGCCGAGCAGTTGTTCGACGCGGTAGGGCAAGTCCTCGACCCGGTTGGCCTTGGCCGCCGCGCCGTGTTCGAGGAGAAAATCGCTGTTGGCGGCTTCCTGGCCGGGAATGGGATTCAAGATGAACAGCGGCTTGCCCAGCGCCAGCGCCTCGGAGGTCGTGAGGCCGCCGGGCTTGGTGATGATGAGGTCGGCCACGGCCATGAGTTCGTGCATGTTCGTCGAGAAGCCGAGGACGTGCGTCGGGTGCTTGCGATCCTGCGTGGCCAGCTGGCGGCGCAATTCCTCGTTGCGCCCGGTGACGACGAGCGTCTGAAATTGTCCCGACGCCTTGTCGAGTTCAGTCAGGATTTCCGCCACCGGCCCCATGCCGAAGCCGCCGCTCAACACGAGCAATGTTGGCAAATCATCGCGCAGGCCGTATTGCTTGCGGACGGCCTTCGCATCCGGCTTGGCGGAAAATTTTACTGCGATGGGAATGCCCGTGACCACGACATTCTTGGCCGCCACGCCGCGCGCGATGAGCCGCGCCTTGGTCTCCTCCGCTGCCACGCAATACAAGTCCACGCAGGATTCCATCCACAACGCGTGCGCCTCGAAATCCGTCACGATGCAAACCACGAACGGACGCGCGCCGTCCGCTTTCTCACGCATGGGCGTGAGCGTTTCGAGCGGGAGATAATGCGTGCAGAGCACCACGTCGGGCTTGAATTGTTTCACATGGCGGGCGAAGCGCTGCTTGGAGCCGCTGGGAAATTTGCGCTGAACAAGCTTCAACCGTTGCAGAAGTTTGGGATTATCCGATTTGGCGAAAACCATGCCCCACAGTTCCGGCGCGCGTTCAACGAGTTTGACATAGCCGTCGGAATAAATTTTCCGGTGCAGCGGGGAAAACAGTTTCAACAGGTCGAGCTTCTCGATGACATCGTCGGGATGCCCCGCGTGCCAGGCTTCCTCCATGGCCGCGCCCGCCGCCAGATGTCCCGCGCCGCAGGTGACCGTCGCAATCAAGACTCGCATAGTGCGCAGACGCTAACAAAGCGGAGACCGCAACGCACGGAATTGTTGGGTGGTAGTGGCACGGGCGTCCCGCCCGTGAGTTTCAGGAAACGCAAGGGCTTAGGCAGACCAGGAACTCACGGGCGGGACGCCCGTGCCACTACGCCGTCAGAAACCGGAATGCGCCCGCTGATTAGTTTGAGCCTCCTCACGTCGGCTGCTACAATCTCAAACGATGAAGCTCGCTACTAAATTCGCCATCGTGCTCGTCACCGCGCCGGACCTGAAGACGGCGCGCCTGCTGGCCAAGGCCGCGTTGGCGGCGAAGCTCATTGCCTGTGCCAACCTCATTCCCAAGCTTGAATCGCACTACTGGTGGCGGGGAAAGATGGAATCCGGGGTCGAGGTTTTGCTGATTTTGAAAACCCATAAATCCAGGCTGGCCGCACTGGAAACGCTGATTCTCGCCCGGCATCCCTACGACACACCGGAATTCCTGGTTTTACCGGTGAGCGCCGGCTCCAAAAAATATCTCAACTGGCTGGCGGCGGCCACGAAGTAACCCGGGCAATCGCGGCTAGCGAGAACGCACGTGGGTGCATCTGATCCAGCCCCCAGAGCACCGGAGCGGAGGCAGTATCAGATGCGCCCGGATGCCCGCCCCACCGGAAAATTCTGTTGAACTCGCGGCGCACCGGCGTAGATTCAAAGCGTGAGTCCGACGGATGCCATGACCTTGATGCTGCTGATGGCGCATTTCCTCGCGCTGGGAGTAGCGGTCCTGGTTTTCCTCTGGATGATTTTCCTGCAGCGCCGGAATCGTGCGGCGGCGCGATTACGTCCTTCCGTTGGCGAGGTTCTTCTGTCACGCACCGCCATTCGTCCCGCCACCTGGCTGGCGGTCCGCTCGCTCGAATCCGCAACGGTCCGGGCCGCCTTGCCGGGCCGGGATGACTACTTCATCAGCCCGCGGGTGAACGGCTGGGTCATCGTGACCGGCCCCGGCCTGCCTGATCCAGGCGATGACGTGGACGCGTGCTTTCTTTTTTTGACCGCCGTAAGCCGCCAGCTCGGTCATGTGCAGTTTTTCCACATGGAAAAATTTTCCAGCCACCACGCCTGGGCACGGATGGACGAAGGTTGCGTAACGCGTGCCTATGCGTGGGCGGGCGAAACGATCTGGAATCAGGGCGAAACCACCCAGGCGGAAAAAAGGCTGGCCATGAAATGCTTCCAATACGGCGAGGATGCCGACACGGGATTCCAGACGACGAAAGAGCATGCCGCGGCGAACGTCGAAAAAATCCCCCGGCTGGCCGGCCGGTGGAGTCTGGATCCGGAGATCTTGCACCGGACCGGCGGCATCACCGACGGTTCATCGCGGTTTAATTGAGTTGCAGACCCGGAAAATTTTGCGCAGAGTGCCGTCAGAAAGGAAACGTATGTCATACACCATTGAACTTGAACTCCAGGAGTTTCCAAAAAACGTCAAGCTCAAGGACGGCAAAAAGGCCACGTTGCGTCCGCTCGTCAAGACCGACGAGAAGGATTTTCACAAGCTTTTCGAAGCCATTCCCGAGGGCGAACGGATGTTCATCAAGCATCGGGTGACCGACCTCAAGGTCATCCGCGACTGGTGCCGGAACATTGACTACGGCCGCAACCTGCCCATCGTGGCGATCATGGGCGGAAAGATCGTGGGCTGTGGAACCTTGCATCAGCAACTGGGCGGCTGGAAACGGCACGTCGGCCGGGTCAGCGTGCTGGTGCATCCGGACTATCGCGGTCGCGGGCTGGCGCGCCGGCTCATCCAGGAAATGGCGGACATCGCGCGCCAGGCGGGTTTGGAAAAAATCGAGGCGGAATTCATCGGCGAACAGGAGGCCGCGGTGCACATGTTCGCGATGCTCGGCTTCAGCCAGCTCATGCGCCTGAACGATTACGTCAAGGACATGCAGGCGATTTCGCATGACTACATTTTGATGGGCCTTGAACTGAAAACCGATGAAGAATACGCGGGCACCGCTTAAATATGGTCACCTTTTGGTTTTCAGCCGGCCAAATCTGGAAACTGAAAATTCAAAATCCTTTCCATGAATCCCGAGGTCTGCCCCAACTGCGGCGAAGCCGTTCCGCGCGGGGCGAAGGCCTGCCCCGGATGCGGCTCCGATGAAAAGACGGGCTGGTCGGAGAAGGCCTACGCCGACAATCTCGGTCTGCCAGACGAAAATTTTAACTACGCTGAATTCGTGAAGGAGGAGTTCCACCCGGGCCTGGCACGACCCCGCGGCATTCACTGGTTTTGGTGGCTTACCGCCCTGATACTGGTCGCGCTGTTCCTCCTTTTCTGCCTCCATTGAACCTGAACACCGATGTGGGAATTCTCAGCCGTCAGAGTGCGTCCGTCCCCGGGCGCGGTAGCGTGAGTGTTCCCGAGCCGTTGAAATTTTCCCGCCAGTGTATGTCAGGACTTTGCTGCGCCCGGGGACGGGCGCACTCCGGGTTGAAAACAAAAAAGCCCGCTCGGTTGAGCGGGCTTGGTGTTTCAAACGAAATTACTTTTTGTCTTCGGGCTTCGTCTCGGCCACAGGAGCCGCTTCTGCTGCCGGGGCTTCAGCCACAAAATCAACCCATTCCAGGATGGCGCGCTGGGCGGCGTCGCCGTTGCGCTGGTTCATCTTGATGATGCGGGTGTAGCCGCCTTTGCGATCCTTGAAAGCCGGGGCGATGTCCTTGAACAGGATTTTCGCCGCTGCTTCCTGGTGCAAACGCGCCACCGCGAGGCGACGGTCGTGGATGGTGCCGCTCTTGCCGAGCGTGACCATTTTTTCAGCGACGGAACGCGCGGCCTTGGCCTTCGCCAAAGTCGTCGTCACACGCTTGTGTTCGATCAAGCTGCAAACCAAATTCGCCAGCATCGCATTGCGGTGCTCGGACGTGCGGCCCAGCTTGGCCGTTCTTTTAAGATGACGCATAAAAACTTTCCTTACTCGGCCTTCGGTTCTTCCTTGGGCGTGTTATCAATCAAGCCCGGTTCAAAGCTCATGCCAAGGGCCAGACCGAGGGCCGTCAGCTTGTCCTTGATTTCGTTCAACGACTTCTTGCCGAAGTTGCGATACTTGAGCATTTCCTGTTCGCTCTTCATTGCCAGCTGGCCGACGGTGGTGATGTTCGCGTTGTTCAGGCAGTTCGCGGCGCGGACGCTCAATTCGATTTCGTTCACGCTCATGGCGAGCAGCTTCTTCTTCTTCGAATGTTCTTCGTCCTGCTTGTCAGCGGCTTCTTCGAACTCGATGGCGTTCTTGTCGTAACCGACAAACACCTCGAGATGCTTCGCGAGAATCGCCGAGGATTGGGTCAGCGCGTCATCCGGCGTGAGGCGGCCATCGGTCCAGACTTCGAGCACCAGCCGGTCGTAGTCGGTCCGGTTGCCGACGCGGGCGGCTTCCACGGCATAACGCACGCGGCTGACCGGGGAGAACAATGAATCAATCGCCACCACGCCGATCGCCTGGCCGGCTTTTTTGTTTTCGTCGCTCGGGCAGAAACCACGACCGACTTTCACGGTCAATTCCATCTCGAATTTCTTCTTTTTGTCGAGCGTGCAGATGTGCTGTCCGGGATTGACCAGTTCAATGTTCTGGTTGGTCTGGATGTCGGCGGCCGTCACGGCGCCTTCCTTGTTGACCGAGAGCAACAGCGTCTGTTCATCGCGGGTGTGCGCCTTGAACTTGACCTTCTTCAGGTTCAAAACGATGTCGGTCATGTCTTCGACGACACCGTCAATGGTGGCGAATTCATGCATCGCGCCGTCCACCTTCAACGAGGTGATGGCCGCGCCTTCGAGCGAGGAGAGCAGCACGCGGCGGAGCGAGTTGCCGACCGTGTGGCCGTATCCGGTTTCAAACGGGTCGGCGACAAATTTCGCATAGGTTTCCGTGGCCGAAGCTTCATCCTTCTGCAACCGCTTCGGCATTTCAAAACGTCCGAGTCTTACTGGCATATATTATCTTTCAACAATTTTAATCTGACTTTGCCGGCGATTTATTCCCAAGCCGGCGAAATCCGTGTAATTGTTTTTTGGATCAATGGTTTTTGGATTCATGGATTCTTGGCGCAAGCACAGGGTGTTTGCTCCCATCATCCATCCGTCCATCAATCCATCCATCCTGTGTTCATGGTTTAGCGGGAATAAAATTCGACGACGGCCTGTTCGTTGGCGATCGGCTGGATTTCGTCGCGGGTCGGGATGCGCATGACCGTGCCTTTGAACTCTTCCTTGCTCAATGACAACCAGTCCGGCACCGCACGGCTCGTGGAGACTTCAAAATTCTTGGTCGCCAGCTGGCGCGACACCACGTGATTCTTGACTTCAATCACGTCGTTCACCTTGAGGGCATACGACGGAATATTGACCTTGCGACCCTTGACCGTGATGTGGCCGTGGCAGACCATCTGACGCGCGGCTGCACGGGTGTTGGCAAACCCGAGGTGAAACACGACGTTATCCAGGCGCGTCTCCAAGATTTGGAGCATGGTCTCGCCCGTGATACCACGACGCTTCAAAGCTTTTTCGTAGACGCCGCGAAACTGCTTTTCCATCAAACCATAGTAGTAACGAAGCTTCTGCTTCTCAATCAGGCCGAGACCGTAGTCGGTCGTTTTGCGACGCGACTTGGGACCGTGGACGCCGGGACCGTAGTTGCGGCGTTCAAGATATTTCGTCGGGCCGAAAATCGGAATTCCGAAACGGCGGCTGATGCGGACGCGGGGACCTGTATAACGAGCCATAAATAAAAAATGCTGTAATTAAAGTTGCGGACTAGACGCGGCGTTTCTTGCGCGGGCGGCAGCCATTGTGCGGAATCGGCGTCACGTCCTTGATCGCGCTGATTTCCAATCCGATCGCCTGCAGGGCGCGGATGGCGGATTCACGACCCGAGCCAGGACCTTTGACGCGGATTTCAACTTCTTTCATGCCGTGCGCCATCGCCTGACGGGCGGCATCCTGCGCGACCTGCTGCGCGGCGTAAGCGGTGCTTTTGCGCGAGCCCTTGAACCCGACGCGGCCGGCGCTGGACCAGCCGATGAGGTTGCCCTGCATGTCGGTGATGGTGACCTGCGTGTTGTTGAACGTGGCCAGAATGTTGGCGACGCCGGTGACAACGTTCTTGGCGTGCTTGGCCTTGACGATCTTTTTGGCATTGGCGTCCTCGCCCAAAAGTTCGGCGGCGGTCGGCGCCGCAACAGTGACGGGCGTTTCCGCGATCGCGGCGGTTGCCAGAGGCGCGGCTTTATCCGCGGCTTCGGCTGCGGGCTTCGCTTCTTTTTTGGGAGCAGATTTCTTTTTAATTTCTTCGGCCATAACAATTCAAATTTTAGGTGATCCCGGCCTTGGCGTTCGCATTGCGCTGAACACCGACCGTCTTGCGCGGACCTTTGCGCGTGCGGGCGTTGGTTTGGGTGCGTTGACCGCGCACCGGCAGGCTGCGCATGTGACGGACGCCACGATAGCACTTGATGCCCTGCAGACGTTTGAGATTCATGCCGAGTTCGCGGCGCAGGTCGCCCTCGATGACATACTTGCCTTCCTGGATCGCGTGCACGATCTGGGAAAGCTGCGCTTCGGTGAGATCCTTCGCGCGGATGGCGGGATCAATGTTCGCGCGCTCCAGGACTTCCTTGGCGTTGACGGGGCCGATGCCATAGATGTAGCGCAGCGCGATGTCGATGCGCTTGTTGGGCGGAACTTCCACTCCGATGATACGTGCCATAAAATTAAATTAACCCTGACGTTGTTTGTGACGTTTATTCGAGCAGATGACGCGAATGACGCCCTTGCGCTTCACGATCTTGCAATGCTCACACAATTTTTTTACTGATGCTCGAACTTTCATTTTCTAAATCGTTTTTGTTTCCGTCAAAATCCGCCCCACGGACAAATCGTAAGGCGTCAACTGCATTTTTACTTTCTCACCCGGCGCGAGCCCGGCAAAACTTCGCTTCGCTTTGCCCGCCACAAACGCCAGCAGCCGGTGACCGTTCGCCAGCTCCACCTGATACGTGTGGAGCGACCGCGCTTCGATCACGAGGCCTTCAACAATGAAGGCGTCAGCCATGTCAAAATCTCCGGGTCACCCTCGGTGACCAATACCGTATGTTCAAAATGGGCAGATAGTGAACCATCCCGCGTCACCACTGTCCAGCCGTCTTTCAAAATTTTTACGTCGGGCGAGCCCGCGTTGACCATCGGCTCGATCGCTATCGTCATGCCCGGCCGCAACTTATGATCCATCTTCCGGTCCACGAAATTCGGGATCTGCGGCTCTTCGTGCATCGTCCGGCCGACACCATGCCCGACAAACTCCCGCACCACGCTGAATCCGCTGCCCTCGACGTATTCCTGGATCGCCCGCGAAATATCCGTCACGCGATTTCCCGGCAGCGCCGCCGCAATTCCCAAACCCAGCGCGCGCTCGGTCACATCCATCAACTGCTGCGCCAGCACGCCACATCCGCCCACCGCCACCGTCCGGGCGTTGTCGCCGATAAAACCTTTGTAATTCACACCCACATCCACGCTGACAATGTCGCCGAACCGGAGTTCGCGCTCGTTTGCCAGCCCGTGAACGACTTCTTCGTTCACCGAGATGCACGTGTGGCACGGATACTTGCGATAACCCAAAAAGGCGCTTTTGCCGCCGTAAACTCTGATCCGCTGCGCCGCAAAACCGTCCACCTGGTTGGTGGTCACACCGGGTTTGATGAACGCAATGATGTCGCTCAACACTTTTCCTGCCACCGCGCCTGCCGCCCGCATCGCTTCCAAATCCGCACCGCTCTTGAGAATGATCTTGCCCACAGAGGCGAACGTTAGAGGCGTCCACGCACCCGGCCCTTTTTCAGGAAGCCGTCGTAGTGACGCATCAACAAGTGCGATTCAATCTGGCGCATCGTGTCCAGCAAAACACCCACCGCGATCAGCACACTCGTGCCGCCGAAAAATTGCGCCACGTTCTGCGGAATGTTCATTTCCTTCGAAAGGATGATCGGGATGGTCGCAATCACCGTGAGGAAAACGGCGCCTGCCAGCGTGATCCGGCTCATCGCCTTGTGCAAATAGTCGCTCGTCCCCTGCCCTGGGCGCACGCCGGGAATGTAACCGCCGTTCTTCTTCAAATCGTCCGCGATCTGCAATTCATTGAACTGCGTCGCCACCCAGAAATACGAGAAGAACAAAATCATCAGCGAATAAAACGCCAGATACGGAACGGATCCCGGATTGAGCGCCTGTGCGATGCCGAGGAACATATTCTTCAGAAACGGCTGGCTGACAAAATTACCCAAGTGTAAAAAGATCGGTTGCGGGAACATCAGGATGGATTGCGCAAAAATGATGGGCATGACGCCGGCGTAATTCACCTTGAGCGGCATGAACGAGGTTCCGCCCGCATACATCTTGCGACCAACCGCACGCTGGGCGTATTGCACGGGGATTTTTCGCTGCGCCTGGGTCACCGCGATGACACCCGCCACCACGCCGACCAGCAGCAACACCATTACGACGCCCGTCCCAAACAATTGCGGGTGGTTCTCACCGCCACCTGCGGGGAAGAACATATCCTGCAAGCCCGTCAATGCCAGCGGCAGGCGCGCGACGATGCCAATGGTGATGATCAAGGAAATACCGTTGCCAATGCCGCGTTCCGTGATCTGTTCGCCCAGCCACATCAGCAACATCGTCGCGGTGGTCATGATCAGCACCGTCTGGATGCGATACCACCAGATGTGATCCAGGTCAAAAATCAGCGGACGGCCAATGCCGGGAAACAGCTTCTCCGGGGTTTCCCAGCCGATGGCGAAGAACAATCCCTGGGCGAGGCACAACAGCACCGTGAAATAGCGGCCGTATTGAATGATTTTTGCCCGGCCGCCTTCTTCGCGCGCCAGCTTGCTCAATTTCGGCCAGACCGCCGTGAGCAATTGGATGATGATCGTCGCACTGATATACGGCATGATGCCGAGCGTGCCGATGGCGCAATGCTCCAGCGCACCGCCGGCAAACGTGTTATACATCCCCAGCATTCCGCCGCCGCTCTGCGAATGGCTGGCGAAATAGGTATGCAGGGCATTTCCGTCCAATCCGGGAATACGGATCCAGGCGATCAGGCGGCAAACGGCCAGCACACCGAGCGTGAAGATAATCCGGGATTTCAGTTCCGGAATTTTGACGCAGTTGCCGAACGTGTTAAAGATGGAGCGGAACATGAATGAGTCCAGCGTCAGGCCTTCGCCGCAGGTGCAGGTTTACGGCTGACCACTTCGCAGGTTCCGCCTTTGGCTTCAATTTTCGCTTTGGCCGAGGCACTGAACGCGCTCGCAATGACCGTAAGCTTTTTGGTCAAATCGCCCGTGCCGAGAATCTTGATGCCGTCCGAGGTTCCGTTGGACAGGCCAACCGAACTCATCGCCAGCTCGTCCACGCGCGCGCCGTCGTCAAATTTGTTCAAGTCGGCCACGTTCACGCCATTATATTTCGTCGTGAAACGGGCGTTGTTGAAACCGCGCTTGGGCATGCGGCGGATGAGCGGCATCTGGCCTCCTTCGAAGCCGATGCGGATGGAGCTGCCGGAACGGGCCGTCTGGCCCTTGCCGCCGCGGCCGGAAGTTTTGCCGTGGCCGCTGGATTCGCCCTGGCCAAGACGTTTGGTGCGATGTTTAGCGCCGGGACGGGGTTTAAGATTGTGCAGTCGCATAAAAAATAAAATCAGGCCGTTGTCGGAACCGCTTGAGGAGCCTTGGGCGCTTCCACTTTTCGAATTTCCAAACCGCGGCTCTTGTAAATGGTTTCCCGGAGACGCATGCTCAACAAACCCTTGATCGTCGCCTTCACGACATTGGCCGCATTTTTTGAACCGAGTGATTTGGTCAAAACATCCTTGATGCCGACCGACTCCAGCACCGCGCGGACTTTTTTACCCGCGATGATCCCGGTTCCCGGTGACGCGGGGCGCAGCAAAACCTTGGCGCCGCCGTAGGCGCAATAAGCTTCGTGCGGAATGGTTGTATCCTTGAGTGCGACGAAAACCATCTGAGCCCGGGCGAGTTCGCCGCCGCGACGGATCGCGTCCGCGACTTCGGCCGCCTTGCCCAAACCAAGACCGACGCGTCCCTTTTTGTCGCCCACGACAACCAGTGCGCCGAAACTGAAACGGCGTCCGCCTTTGACGACCTTGGCGGAACGGTTGATGAACACAACCTTCTCGACCAGATCTTCGCCGCCGGCGCCAAACGAATTCCCCGGACGATCGCCCGGAGGTTTGCGACGGCCGCGATTTTGCTGACCGCGTTGACCATCACCACCCGATTTATTGATTTCAGCCACAGTATTTATTCAGGTTAAAATTTTAATCCCGCTTCGCGCGCCGCTTCCGCGAGCGCCTTGACCTTGCCGTGATAGCGCATGCCGCCACGGTCGAACACGACTTCCTTGATGCCCTTGTCCAAAGCGTTTTTGGCTGCGAGCGAACCGATGGTTTTGGCACCAGCCACATTGGCCGCCGTTTCTTTCGGCACCGTCTTGCTGACGGTGGAAGCCGCTGCGAGCGTCACGCCGGCATCGTCGTCAATAAACTGAACGTGGATGTTCTCGTTCGTGAAACACACCGCCATGCGCGGACGGACACTGGAGCCGGCCACTTTCTTGCGAATGCGATAGCGGCGGAGCTGCTTCAATTTCTGCTTTTTTTCGGTTCTCATTTGTATGCGTCACGGATTTAGCCGTGAACTAAATTGTTACTGGACGGTCTTGCCTTCCTTGCGCTCGACTTTTTCGCCGGCGTAACGGACGCCCTTGCCCTTGTAAGGTTCCGGCGGATAGTAGGCGCGGATTTCGGAAGCGACCTTGCCGACCATCATCTTGTCCGGTCCTTCAATGGTCAGCTTGGTGTTTTCCTCAACCGTCACTTTGATCTGGTCGGGAATGTCGTAATTCAGCGGATGCGAATAGCCGAGGGACAGGTTTACAACCTTGCCGGCCACGGCGGCCTTGAAGCCGACGCCCTGGATCTCCAGCTTCTTGACAAAACCTTCGGCCACACCCTTGACCATGTTGTTGACGAGCGCGCGGCTCAGGCCGTGCAATGCCTTGGCTTGGGCGTCGTCACCATCACGGCTGACGACAATGTTGCCGCCCTCAACCTTAAGGCTGGTGCGCTTCGGCAGTTCCCAGTTGAGCTTGCCTTTCGGCCCTTCAATTGAAACTTTCTGCCCTTTGACCTCCACCTTGACTTTAGGCGGAACGGCAATCGGTTGTTTTCCAATACGTGACATAACTTAAATTCCTTACCAGATGTAGCAGAGCAATTCCCCGCCCAGGTTTTTCTTGCGCGCCTGCACGTCCGTCATGACGCCCTCGGAGGTGGACATGATCGCCACGCCCAGGCCGCCGCGCACGCGCGGGATTTTTGTCGAGCCGACATACTTGCGCAGCCCCGGCTTGCTGACGCGCTTCAAGCCTTCGATGACGGGCTTCTTGCCGTCATACTTCAGCTTGATCTTCAGCTTCTTCAGCGGCTTGCCGTCCACCGACACCTCGGCGACGTAACCCTGCTGTTTGAGAACGTTCGCCACATTCTCTTTGACGCGCGAATGCGGCAGTTCAATCGCCGGCAGCAACGCCCGTCCGGCATTGCGGATGCGGGTCAACATATCAGAAATCGGATCGCTCATAAAAAATTACCAGCTCGCTTTCACCACTCCGGGGATCAAACCGTTCAACGCCGCTTCACGGAACGTCAAACGCGAACAGCCAAACTTGCGCAGATAACCGCGACGGCGGCCGCTGAATGAACAACGGTTGACCACGCGCGTCGGGCTGGCGTTCTTCGGGAGTTTCGTCAGGCCGACGTAGTCCTTCTTCGCCTTCAATTCAGCGCGGAGCGCGGCGAATTTCTTCACCGTTTCCGACTTCTTCTTATTGCGTTCCAACCATGCTTTCTTGGCCATAAAATATTATTTCTCTGCGAACGGAAAACCCATGAGTTTCAGCAAATCCAGCGCGTGGGCGTTGTCGCCCGCCGTGGTCACGATCGTGATGTCCATGCCCTGCATCCGTTTGACTTTTTCCAGTTCGATCTCCGGGAAGATCGCCTGGTCGTTCACGCCGAACGTGTAATTGCCGCGGCCGTCAAACTTGCGCGGCGACAACCCGCGGAAATCGCGGATGCGGGGCAGCGCCGTGGCCACCAGCCGGTCGAAAAATTCATACATCTCGTCTTTGCGCAGCGTCACGCGGCAGCCGATCGCCATGTTTTCACGCAGCTTGAACTGCGCGATGCTGTGGCGCGACTTGCTGATGGCCGGCTTGCGGCCGGTGATCAGCGACAAATCCTTGGCGGCGTCTTCCAGCGCGCCTTTTTCGGACGAGGCGCTCACGCCCATGTTCACGACGATCTTCACCATCTTCGGGATCTGGTGGATGTTCGTGTAGTTGTGCTTTTCCTTCAGGGCCGGCACCACTTCGTTTTTATATTTGTCGTAAAGTCTGGCTTTCATTTTTTGGGTCACGGATTTGGCCGTGACAAATTTTTTAGTTCGTGGCCGCCGGGGCTGCGCCGCGCTTCGTGGCGCGCGCATCAAAATTGGTTGCCGTCATCACGTTCGAGACGTGGACCGAGCCTTCGCGCTCGACAATCGCACCCTGCGGATGCTGCTGGCTCTTCGGCGTGTGCCGCTTGATCATCTGCACGCCTTCAATGATGACGCGCTGCTTGGTTGAATTGACGGCGATGATCTTGCCACGCTTGCCCTTTTCCCGGCCGGCCAGCACGACGACTTCATCACCTTTTTTCACATGAAACTTCATAAAATCCTTAGAGAACTTCCGGCGCGAGCGAGATGATCTTCATGAACTTCTTTTCGCGCAGCTCGCGGGCCACGGGACCGAAGATGCGCGTGCCCTTCGGGTTCATTTCCTTGTCGATGATCACGCAGGCATTGCGGTCAAAACGGAGATACGAACCGTCGGCGCGCGGAATGATCTGGCGCGTGCGGACCACGACGGCGTCATGAACCTCGCCCTTCTTCACCGTGCCATCCGGCGCGGCGACCTTGACGTGAACCTTGATGACGTCGCCGATGCCGGCGTAACGCTGGTTCTTGCCCAACACCCCGATGTTCCAAACAATCTTGGCACCTGAGTTGTCGGCAACGTCCAAACTGGAACGAATTTGCAACATAAAATCTTAATTAGGCCGCGACCGGGGTTTCCTGCGACGCGCGTTCGACCACTTCGACCAGGCGCCAGCATTTGGTTTTGGACAACGGGCGCGTCTCTTCGATGCGCACACGGTCGCCGATCTTGGCCTCGTTTTTTTCGTCGTGCGCGTAAAATTTGTTGTAGGCGGTCACGATCTTCTTGTATTGCGCGTGCGGGAAACGGCGTTCCACTTTCACCACAATGGTCTTGGACATCTTGTTCGAGACGACTTCGCCGACGCGTTCCTTGCGGTTGCCGCGTTTCAGTTCCGGTTGATTTAAAGTTTCAGCCATACAAAAAAATTAAGCCGCTTTGTTCCGCAGTTGCGACATGCGCGTTTCGACCCGCGCGATATCCTTGCGCAACGTCCGCAAACGGGCGGGTTTTTCGAGCTGCGCGCTCGCCTGCTGCAGGCGCAGGGTGAACATTTCGTGGCGCAGGTCGCGGCCCAGGGCCGTCAATTCGACCAGGGTCGCATCTTTGATTTTCGAATCAGCAAATTTCATAACCGTTTAGTGCGCGTGACTGTGCCGTGACACAAATTTTGTTTTGATCGGCAGCTTGGTGGCCGCCAGGCGCATGGATTCACGCGCGATCGCTTCCGTGACGCCGTCCACTTCGAACAACACGTTCGCCGGACGGATGACCGCCACCCAGCCCTCGACGGGCGCCTTGCCTTTGCCCATCCGGGTTTCCAGCGGCTTCTTGGTGAAAGATTTCTGCGGGAACACACGGATCCACAGTTTTCCGTGCCGCTTCATGTTACGGGCAATCGCCACGCGCGCCGCCTCGATCTGCTTCGCGTCCATCCAGCAACGCTCGAGCGCCATCAAACCGTATTCGCCAAACGCCACCGTATGACCGCGCGTCGCCAAGCCCGTGCGGCTGCCACGGTGCATCTTGCGGAACTTCACTCTTGCTGGTTGCATTGCCATAACAAAAAAATCTAAAAATTAAATCAGTTGACCGGGAGCGGTTTTTCCACCGGCGCCTGGACGGCGGCAGCCTTCTGCGGCTTGTTCTCGCCTTTGCAAATCCAGCACTTCACGCCGAGTTTGCCATACATCGTCAACGCTTCCGCGAAGCCATAATCAATGTTCGCGCGCAGGGTGTGCAACGGCACACGGCCCCAGTGATACATTTCCGTGCGGGCGATTTCCGCGCCGCCCAAACGGCCGGCGCAGCGGATCTTGATCCCCTCCGCCCCGAAATCCTTGGCGGTCTGCAAAGCTTTCTTCATCGCGCGGCGAAAGGACACCCGGCGTTCCATCTGCAACGCGATGTTTTCCGCGACCAATTGCGCGTCGAGTTCCGGCGTCTTGACTTCGACGATGTCCACGTAAACTTCCTTGCCGGTCATCTTGCTCAGGTCTTCCTTGAGCTTGTCGATTTCCGAACCCTTGCGGCCGATGACCACGCCCGGACGTGCCGTCATGATGGTGACGCGGCAGCGGCTGGTGGCGCGTTCGATCAAAACCTTCGGCACCGAGGCGCCTTCAAGTTTCTTGCGCAGAAAGTCGCGGATCTTGCGGTCTTCGGTCAGCAGGGCGCCAAATTCTTTTTTGTTGGCATACCACTTCGAGCGCCAGTCTTTGTTGACTCCGACGCGCAAACCGATTGGATTAACTTTTTGTCCCATACCAATTATTCGTCCGAAACCGTGATTTTAATGTGGCAACGACGCTTGAGGATCGGACCGGCCGAGCCGCGCGCCTTCGGGGTGAAACGTTTGAGGGTCGTCGCGGTTCCGGCAACCGCTTCCTTCACGCGCAACGTTTCCGGCTTCAAATTCTTGTTGTTCTCCGCATTGGCGATCGCCGAGCGCAGCACCTTGGAAACGAGCCGCGCGCCCTTGCGCGGAACAATCTGCAGCACGGCCATCGCCTCGAGCGCGCCGAGCCCCTGGACCTGCCGCGTGACCTCGCGCATTTTCTGCGCGGACATCGGGATGTTCTTCAATATTGCAAAAGCTTCCATAAAGACTATGAGACTATTTGGCCTCCGCCTTGGCCGTGTGCGCGCCGTGTTTCTTGAACGTGCGGGTCAGCGAAAATTCGCCGAGCTTGTGACCCACCATGTTTTCGGTGACGAACACCGGGTTGAAAATCTTGCCGTTGTGAACGGTGAACGTGAGGCCGATGAAATCCGGCGTGATGGTCGACCGGCGCGACCAGGTCTTGATCGGCGTCTTCTGGTTGGCCGCCTTCGCCTTCTGGATTTTGTCCAGCAGACTGAAATCAATAAACGGACCCTTTTTAATCGAACGTCCCATAAAAAATTATTTGTTCTTCATCGGCAGGCCGTTTCTCTGCACCACGATGAAACGGTTGGAGGATTTATATTTCGCGCGCGTCTTGCCGCCCTTGGCCACAAAGCCCCACGGAGACACCAGCTGCTGCCAGCCGCCGCCGCCCTTGGATTTGCCCTGACCGCCGCCGTTCGGATGGTCCACCGGGTTACGCGCCACACCGCGGGTGATGCCGCGATGACCGCGATGACGGGTGCGCCCTGCTTTGCCAAGAATGACGTTTTCGTGTTCCGTGTTGCCGACCTGGCCGATGGTCGCATAGCACTCTTCGTTGATGCGGCGGATTTCGCCGGAGGGCAGACGGATCTGCGCGAAGCCTTCATCACGCGACATCAACGTCGCCGAACCGCCCGCCGAGCGAACCATCTGGCCGCCGCGACCGGGAGTGATTTCAATGTTATGGATCGCCGTGCTGACCGGAATCGCCTTCAAAGGAAGCGCGTTGCCGATTTCAGGAGGAGCGGTGGGACCGCTGGAAATTTTTGCACCGACCACGATGCCGACCGGGGCGATGATGTAACGCTTCTCGCCGTCGGTGTAGTCCAGCAACGCCAGACGCGCGGAGCGCATCGGATCGTATTCGATCGCCGCGACGGTGGATTCGATGCCGTGCTTGTTGCGCTTGAAATCCACGAGGCGGATCTTCTGCTTGTGACCGCCGCCAATGCCGCGCGCCGTGACCCGGCCGTAGTGGTTGCGTCCGCCGGATTTTTTCCGGATGACGACCAGCGACTTCTCGGGCTTCGTCTTCGTAATATCGCTGAAATCTGCGAACGTGACGTAGCGCAGAGACGGCGTTAACGGTCTAAAAGATTTAACTGGCATAAATAAAAATCCAAGTCAGCAACTCTTGGTAGTCGGCGAGCCATCATTCCTGTCTCCGTGAGAGATCAGTTATCGGTTCGCATTCCTGCTGCCCGCTGCGTTTTTAGGCGTAACGGGACGCGGAATCTATCAAATGTGAAACCGTATGCAATATCTTTTTTAATTTATTTTCGGTTGGTTGAACTCAATGCCACCAAACCGCAACAATTCTGTGGAACCACGAAATACACGAAACACACGAAACAGAAAACAAGCCGAGTGGACACGTCCGGATTTCACTCAATCAGAACCGGAGCCGCCTCACGGATGCCTGCGCCGGGTGCCTTCGTGTGTTTGGTGTGTTTCGTGGTGACAGCAAAGCCCGCTGAATCCGCTGGAGCAAACGCGCCTCCGTACCCTCTCCGCCTCGAACAGGGAGAGGGCTGGGGGGGTGAGGTGTCGAATCGAAGCGCAAAAACTTTGACGTTAATTTCGCCAATTACCGCTAATTCAAATTCGCGTCAGAAATGTTCGCCCTAATTTCTTAACCACGGATGAACACAGATGGACATAGATCCATTGTCGCAAGAGAACCCAGAGGCCGCACAATCACGCCTCCCTTTCCGCCTCGATCGGGAAGAGGGCCGGGGTGAGGTGTCGAATTCAAATTAGCGCCCGTTGAATCCTGCGAATCAAACGTGCTTCATTCTGCGGCTTCTTGGTGGCCCACTGCAAAGTGTGTTCCCAGATTCGGAGGACGCGCCACCCTGCCCTGCGCAAGGTCCGAGTCACCAAAAGATCGCGCGCCTTGTTGCTGGCCAATTTATTTTTCCAGAACGCGCGATTGCCTTTGGGTTGCGTTGCGTGCTTGGGACAGCCGTGCCAGAAACAACCATCCACAAAAAGTGCGAGCTTGAGTTTTGGAAAAACAAAGTCAGGACGCACGGCGAGTTGATGGCGTATTTGAGTTGAGGGTTGAGAGTTCCGCCGCCTCACACCCTCTCCGCGCTGGGGAGAGGGCCGGGGTGAGGTGCTTCGTTTCCTTCTCTCAACTCTCAACTGTCTTACTCTCAACTTCCGCTGCTTCCGTCTCTCAACTCTCAACTTTGAACTATCAACCGTTGCGCGCATCAACAAATGTCGTCTCCATCCAACCATACGTTGTGCGCGCAACATCTTGGCGAGCGCAACTTCCGTGTCCTGGTTCCCGCGCGAGCGGATGCGCGACATTACTTCCGACCGCCTGGCTTTGGTGAATACGTCAGGCATGGTTGCAATCCCCCATCGTGGCTGATAGATTCAGGCTGTGAAACAGATGAACTACGTCATTTACCGGGAGGGCGAATTTTTTGTCGCCCAATGCCTCAACGTGGATGTTTCCAGTTTCGGCTCCACGCGGGAGGAAGCGGTGGCCAGCCTGAAAGAGGCGGTCGAACTTTATTTTGACGGCGAGACGACCGGCACCTTTTCGCCCGTGAGCGATGCCAGCGTGGGTCAGGAACTGGTCCATGCCTAGATGCCTCAGTTCCACAGAAGTCATCCACGTGTTGCAAGAGCACGGATTTTCGTTCGTCGCCCAGCGCGGCAGCCACGCCAAATACAAGAACGCCACCGGACGGATTGCCATCGTTCCCCATCCAAAAAAGAACTGCCCATCGGCACCACCCGTTCCATCGTCCGCCAATCCGGACTGACACCGCAAGATTTCGGGTTCTGCCCCCGCCCGCGGATGCGCGACATCACCTCCGAACGCTTCGATTTGGAAAATACGTCAGCCATTTTCGCCACGGGTTAACACAGACGGACACAGATTATTTAACCACGAACCACACGAAAGCTTCTCCCTCTCCGCATTCGTCGGACGAAATGGGGAGGGCCGGGGTGAGGTGTCGCGGCATTGCCTAAATTGCTTCGCCAAAATCCGCCGCTCCGTGCCGCCTGCACCATTTGGTCGTGGGTGCGGCTGCGCGGAGAAATGTAGCGGTCGCAGAGCCGCACCGTGACATCATTTTCGATTTTTGATTTCAACTTCAACCTTCGGCCTATCTTTCCGGCGCCACCTGAAAACTTTTCAACTTCCGATAACCGCCGTGGAGGGGAATCAATTTCTCGGATTCAGGCATTTCCCGATTCTTTGAATGCACGATTGCGGACGCTTTTGCAATGCGCATTCCCAACTCGACACCGCCCGCCGACCCTTCTGCTGAACAGCCCGCCAAGATTCTGTTGCTTTTTCTTGACGGCTGTTTATTAATGAGCTTCTCATGAAGCCGAAACCCAGCCCTTTTGCGTGCCTTCCTGTCTTTATCACCAGCCTGCTGGTTTTTGTGACCTGGCAAAGTCTGGCGAACACCATCGAACTGGATTGGACCTCCGCCGGTTTCTCCTCCAGCCAGATTACCATCACCACCGGCGACGAAGTGGACATCGTCAATTTCGACGACACCTTCGACTTGGAACTCACTGGCTCACCGGCACCGAACAATTTCAATTCTGACATTCCCCCCTTCGACGGCACTTATTATTATTACCTGCCTTACGTTTACAGTGGCTCGGGGACATTCAGCCTGTCCGATGAATTCGGCCATTCCGTCACGGTGACGGTCAACCCCGCTACGCCGCTTTCCGTGATCATCACCGCACCCACCAACAACGCCGTGTTCACCGCGCCGGCCACGTTCGCCGTCACCGCCGTGCCCGCGGGCGGCGCCACGCCCTATGCTCAGGTGCAATTTTATGCGGGAACCAATCTGAACGGCGTGGCTTATAGCTCACCGTTTGCCGGTGCGATTACCAATCTTCCCGCGGGAAACTATAATATCAGCGCTGTCGTCACCGACAATAACTCCAACACCGCCACCAACTTGATCATGGTCCACGTGGCGCCGTCGCAAGCAACTCTTGCCGGTGATTGGCCGACCTATGGCAACGGCCCGGCGCACACCGGGTATCTTCCTGGAAAGCTGAATGGACTTCCTTTTGCGCTCAAATGGAAGTCGCCCATGCAGTATAGTCAGTATTCGTATGGTAATGTCCTTTCGCAGGCTGCGATTGCTGGCGGTCGGTTGTATGTCTCGGTCGGCTATTATTCGTCAGGGATTTCGGTGCGCGCGCTCGATGCGAACACCGGACAGCCATTGTGGACCAACTGGCCGGGTGTGGTGTTCCTCGGCCCTCCCACTTATGATTCGGGCGCTGTTTTTGTGCAGCAGGATAACGCGGCAAACACCTCATCATACCTGAGCAGCTTCGATGCGGTTACCGGCTACACGAATTGGTCCGCGCCATATGTCTCGCAGGTTTATCAACACATGGCGCCCGTCGCGGCGGGCGGCCGGATTTTTGCCGACACGGGTTACTACCACGGCCTGACGGGTTTCGATGAAGCCGGCGGCTCTCAACAATGGTTTGTGCAACTGGGCGGTTCAGACCAATGGACTCCCGCGTATTACAACGGAGAAGTCTACACATGGCTCGGCAGTTTCACCGAATGGGATCCGGCGACGGGCAACGCCAACTGGACTTTGACCAACGGGCTTTCCGGCGGAGCCTCGTCTCGCACCGTGGCAATTGCTGGCGGACGCGCCTATTTCGTCGGCTCGAGCCTTTACTGTGTTAATCTTGCGACGCATACCAACGCGTGGTCTGTGAGCGGCGGTTTTAGCGGCACGCCGGCGATTGCAAATGGAATCGTCTATGCCATTTCAAATAAAGTTGTCAGCGCTTTTACAACCAACGGCGTCTTTGTCCGGCAGTACGACCCAAATCCCGGAGGTTATGAAAATATTTCCGGCCCATTGATTGTGACGGATGACGCGCTCATCGCAAGCGGCGCATACGGCGTTTATGTCTTTCGGCTTGCCGACGGCTCGGTTCAACAACAAATCAGCAGTTACAGCGGCCCGCCTTATTATCTTTACTACGGCGATACCGTCACCCTGGCGAACAACACTCTTTACGTCACCAGCACTGACGGCAATGTCTATGCCTACACGCCTTCGTCAACGACCGCGATCACTTTGACCAGCGCCGCAAAACTTGGAAACGGCTCGTTCCAATTCAGTTTCACCAACACACCGGGCGCGACGTTCACCGTCTGGGGAAGCACAAACGTCGCGCTGGCGCTGAGCAGTTGGACGAAACTCGGTTACCTGACAAACGTTTCCGCGGGCCAATATCAATTCACCGACACGAACGCTCCTGCCAACGCGCGCTGCTTTTACCGCGTAAGCTCGCCGTGACGTTGCCAGCCGCGCGACCCGCCGCTGTCGGCATCTTCGTAACCGTCGGGATGCAGGCCAGGAAATAAATACGCGACGACTGACCATGCGCGAACGAATTGCTCATGCGATAACTGTTCGAGCGGGCGGGCGACGGCGAGCCGCAATTCACGACCAGAAGACCGCAGCGAATTCGGAATGTAGGCGAATGCTTTCATTTAAGCCAGGCTACGCCAAAAGACATGTTTTGCCAGGGGGGGAAATTATGGGAAATCAAACCCTTCCGGCTTGGTGGCTACGCGAAGATGATCAAATCCAGCTAGATTGATTTCATACTCAACCTGCTCAACGACGAGAGGAACACCACCGGCAAAACATCCACGGTAAAAACAATCCACAACAGTCGTCGCCTCTATGCGCACTTGCGTTGGATGCACAACCTCATATCCTGGCGTCGTTCCGTGCTAGTCAATCTGACTGTCAGACCGGTTGAACTGTGTTTCAATGTCACGCTTTACAAACCCATTGGAGATCGGCAAGGGCTATGACCGAAAGGTCTTGGCCGATCTCTGGGGTCTGGCTGGGTTTCAAGCCATCGGTCGCGGCGTTTTCACACCAAAGGCTTCAGGACAGATATTTTTGTTTGTAACGCGCGAGCGACTTGGCTGGATGACTCAATATAACAACTTCCTCGACGGCGATTTGCTGTTTTGGGATGGCGAGAAGGGGCACGGCTCAGATGATCGTATTGTAAACGCATCTCACAACGGCGAGGAAATCCACCTGTTCTACCGCGATAATCGTCTCACGTCATTCACCTACCACGGCAAGGTGGTCATGGTTCGATGCAATCGGTTTACTGACCGCCCGAGTGAGTTCGTGTTCAACGTGGTGGCGATTGCACCCGAACTCAACCCCGCCGAGTCAATGCAGTTGGCTGAAGAACCGGCTGACTATGCCATCATCAGTGAAGCCGGGATGAACAGTATTGGCCGCGAAGTTAGAACCAAGAGTCGCGGCATTGCGCAGCGTTTGTTTCGAGGTAATTTGCTCCGTCTCTGGAAGGGGTCTTGTGCCGTGACGAGTGTTCAAGAAACACGTGTGTTGCGTTCCAGTCACATCAAACCGTGGACCAAATCTAATGTGCAGGAAAAAGTGGATCACTTTAACGGCCTATTGCTTGTTCCCAACTTGGATGCACTTTTTAACGACGGGTTAATTTCGTTCCAGAATGACGGTCGGATGTTGGCGTCGCCCAACTGGCGGACTGACGACAAGCGGCGTATGCACATCACACCCGACCTACACTTGCGCACCGTCCACCAAGAATCGCGGCCGTATCTGGAGTTTCACCGCGATATCGTGTTCAAGCGGGTAAGCACGGGAGAAGGTGACTATTCAAAAGTGAAATTATGATTCTTCTGATCGTTTCTGGCCAGAGAGGTAATCCATGGCGCAGATTAGAGTAGAGGAATCACGCGAGACGTTGCTGATGACCACCAAGCCAACGTTGGATTTTTCTTCCTCGCGAATTTTATCTTTCGCGCGCTCTTCCATCAAAATTTCCAGCCCGGATTTTTCACCCGGCTTTGGTTTGTATTTGCCGCGCATCGAGCTGATGAGCTTACGCATTTCTTCCCGCGAAATTTTCTTTCGTTTCGCCATGACGTAACTTTGCCATTTCAATGCCGGGTCCGCAACTGCTGCTGCCGGACGCCAGCAAAAGCATTCTCATTCCGGCGCCGTCGGAGTTTAATCTTTCCCATGAACTCCGCGGCCAAACGACTGGGCATTCATCCTGATTGAATTGCTCGTGGTCATCGCCATCATCGGAATCCTCGCCGCAGACATTCAGCCAGGGTTTCGCGAGAACAACTCATATTTCTTATTTATTCGGTGTCGCGGTTAAAATCGATGCGGCGTTTGGGCGATTTGGGCGGCGGAACCGAACTCATCGCAGATTGCGATGAGTCTGGTGCAGTCGTGGCGGATTCCATGGCTGCCCGCAACGCGGCAAATTCATCGGGCGCAAGCTAGAAGGAAAAATCCGCCGGGAAGCGGTGCCGGTTGCGCTTGAAGGCTTCATTGAAACGAAAAGTGGCCACGCCATAGATGGGCGCCGGGTCCGCATCCAGAATCACCCGCGGTCCAAGGAGGATATAAATCATCGGTGTGAATGGTTCCACCGCCGTATCGGGTTGGGATGGTCGTTTGGATTTCATTTCGGCTTTTCGCCCAGCGTTTTTCCCTGCCCAATAAAAACATTCCCAATCCGGCGTCGGCGGAGTTTAATCATTCCCATGAACTCCGCACGGCCAGACGACCGGGCACGCGTCCTCGGTCACGCCGCTGTTCCTGGACACGATGTGGCGCGGCGGCGGGCCGTATCGCGAAGACATGCCGCCCAACTTCAACGGTGAATGGATCGGGGCGAACGCCGAGATGCATCACTTCGCCATGGCCAGGCACGACAAGGGTGTGAGCCTTCTTTTCTTCGACAGCTTGGTCCGTTTTTCGCGCCCGAAAGATTCATGGGTTTTGCCGTGGCACCAAAAATACAACGTCAACGCCGCCGCGCAGCCGGTCGGCTTTCCGGATTGGATGAATTGAGATTGGTTCGGGAGCATCTCAATTTTTTGCAGGGCTAAACGAGCTGTCCAGGAATCCCAAAGAGATTCTGGCTAATAGCCCAAGGTCGCGAGGGACGAGTCACCCTGGGTTAATCGTTGGGAGAAAATCACAACCCCAACGGCGGTTGCGGCATTGGGGGGACGTCGCAGGCCACAACCCCGTTGGGGTTGCTCTTACGGGCGTGGCGTTCCCAAGGTAGCTCGTTCCTCGCAACCTTGGGCTGAAGGACACAATCCCTTCGGGATTGAGCAACCAGCCATTTCTAAAAACCGAAGTGCGTCCCACTTGGCTCAATGCCTAAATTGAATCTGCTTGCTGACTTTGGCCAGGCGTTTTTCCCAATCGCCGTTTATTTCTTCGGCGGTTCTTCGCGCAAGGCGCACGAAGCTTTGTCGGTTGATGCAGGCTGAACGTAAGAAACCAGTTCATGCCCGGCGGCGTCATTTTCCTTTTCCCGCCGGCGATAATAGTCCATCAATTTTTTCACATCATAGCCGCACGCCCGCGATAATTCTTCGCGGCGCTGGTGGATTTCGGCAATGATTTCGTTCCCGTTCATGGCTAAAGCTTACAACAATTCCGCGGGTGTGCAAATCACCGGACACTCAAAACCGCACGCGCGGCAGGCGGCTTCAATCCGGCGCTCCAGATGAGGGTTGTGAAGATGTTTACAATTCCAAGTGAGCAGAAAATCGATCCGGTGCGCGGCGACCAGCGCCAGATGCACCGCATCCGGCGCAGCAGCCGGCGGGATGATTTGTTCGTCCAGCAGGCGGGCAACCAAAACGTCCACTTCCGGCGTCGCCCGCAGTCGTTACAATCCGTCAAGCAACGCGAGACGCCTGGTTGCAAATCCCGGATCACCACCGGCTACTTCACCCAGCACGACCTCGGAAATCAACAGTTCATATTTCTGCCGCCGGAGTTCCCACCATTCCTGCGTCGTCTCCTGATCTGCCGCCAGCCGCAAGTCGAGGCTGCGTCGTGCCACCAGATAGCTGGGAATGGTCGTTTCAAGATAAAGCCGGGGTTTCATGGCAAGGCACGAACTCGTTCCATCGTTTCAGATAAAACTTCAACCTGCGAAATTCTCAATGCCGGAACTGAAGCTGTTTGCTGACTTTGGCCAGGCGTTTTTCCCAGTCGCCCTTGTGCGCCAGTGGGTCGGCGTCCGTGCCCCAGAGTTTTTTCACCATCTCGCGTTGCGGCACGAACGGACATTTCGCCTTGGGATTTTTATGCGCGTCGTCAATCTGCCGTAACGCCAGTTGCGCGCCGGTCATCACCGATGAATTACCAAACACTGAATTCAGTTGGTGCGTCGCGTCGTCGAGCGCGCCCCAGCGTTCCGCGCCCGTGCGGCCCCACAACGTCGGCTGCGTGTCCAGCCGCGCGAGATTCCAGAACGCGATGCGGATCTGCCGGACCGGCTTGAACTGCCCGCCCATGCAATCGCGAAAAATTCCTTCCAGCACCGTGTTGAAAATGGAATTCAGAAACTGCGGTTCGCGGAAACGATGCGTGCCGCCGACTTCGGTGAAATCATTGAAGCGGATGGTCAGCGACAGTTCGCGGGCCTGCAACTGCTCGCGGCGCAACTGGCCGACCAGCCGCGTGGCCTCGCTCAACGCAAACATCAGCGCGGCCTCGTAATCCGGCTCGTCGTGAGGCAGCGTGGTGTTGCTGGAGATTGTCGTGCGGTCCTTGACCTCGAGCAGCAGCGGCTCGTTCCACAGGCCGTTGGCGAACAGCCAGAGCTGCTGGCCCCAGATGCCTAATTTTTGCTTGAGCATCGGCGACGGCAGTTTCGCGACGTGGCCGAACGTCAACGCGCCCAGCGCGGCCAGCGAGCGCTGGCGGTTTTTGCCGATGCCGGAAAGTTCGCGCACGGAACGGTCCTTCAGAAATTCCTTTTCGTCACCGGGTTTGACTTCGAGGAAGCCCGGCTTGCCCGCGTCGGTGGCGAGCTTGGCCAGGCGCGAGGAATTCGCCAGGCCGGCGGACACGGGCAGCTTCACTTCGCGCAAAATCCGCGCGCAAATTTCCCGCACATACTTCTCCGGTGTCGTGTCCCGCCAGACGTGTTGATCCATCGTCGTGAGATCGAGAAAGCCTTCGTCAATCGAGACCGGCACGAGCATCGGCGAATATTCTTCCAAGACGTGAAACATCTCCGCCGAGAGCCGGCGGTATTCGTCGTAATGCGGCCGGCACAGGACGCCGCGCGGGCAGAGCCGTTTGGCTTCGAAGCATGCCATGCCGGTCTTGACACCGAATTTTTTCGCCACGCGATTGGCCGCGATGACAATCCCGTCGCCATTCCGCCCGCCGCCGACCCACACGGGACGGCCTTGCAGTTTTTCGTCGAGCGCGATTTCGCAGCTCGCAAAGAAACTGTCGCCGTCCACATGCAAAATCCGGTTCATCGTTGTTTCGTAGCAGCCAAGGTGACGAGGCTCATCATTTACGATTAAGGCGGCGCAAGTGAATTCTGAACGCGCGCTTAAACCGCAAGTCAGTCAGAGCCTCCTCACGTCGGCTGCTACATACTTACGCCGCCAGCCGCCGCCGCGCCATGTTGAGTTATTCACAATGGCAGATGACTTGAAGATTGTGCCAGAGCCGCAGGGACAACGGCTGTCCGAGCCCAACAGGAGACAACGGAGGAAACAGAGGAGGCTGGACAGAAACGTATATGAGCAAAATAGAGTCGGAACCGCTACAACTTAAATTCGCTCAAAATGAAACTAAACGCATTCGGCTACTCAAAAAGGAAAGTCAACAAACATGGGCGGCTTGAAATGAGCGAAGTCACATTTGTTGCCAACTCGAAAGATTTAAGAAGGCTGGCAGCATTCCTAACCAAATGTGCAGATGAGTGTGACTCTCTTGGTGCGAAGTTTAGCCACGGCCATTTGCAAGATGAAAGCGACATGGAACCGTGGCCGGACGAAAACGTTGATGTAATCGTGGCTCCTTCGCACACTAATTCGTAAAACAAAAAACGGCGCGGAAAAAATTCCGCGCCGTTCGTGAATTCAAATCCGGACTAGGTCAAAGTGATCTTGTCGCCGTCTTTCAACGTGACGATCGCTTTCTTCCAGTCGGGCGCCTTGCCGGCCTGCGACGTGCGCTTGCGGCGGGCCTTGCCCCGCACATTGAGCGTGTTGACCTTGGTGACCTTGACCTTGAACAGTTCCTGCACGGCCTGCCGGATCTGCGGCTTGGTCGCCAGGCGGTCGGCCACGATGGTGTATTGGTTATACTTTTCGCCCTGGCGCGTGCCTTTTTCCGTCAGGCGGACGGTCTTGATGATTTCGAAAGGGTTCATGTTATTCGTTGGTCAGACGGGCTTCAACGGCTTCAAACGCGCTCTTGGTGAAGAGCAATTTATCCGGCCGCAAAATGTCGTAGGTGTTCAGCAGATCGCCCGTGGTCATGGTGACGTAGGAGATGTTGCGCGAGGCGAGCGTGAGATTCTTGTCCGCCGCCGCCACGATGAGTGTGGTGCCTTGCAGCTCCAGCTTGTCAATGATGTTGGAGAAATCCTTCGTCTTGGGCGAAGACAATTTCAGATCGTCCACGATGACCACGTCGCCCAGCTTGATGCGTTCGCTCAAAGCCTTGCGCAGCGCGAGCTGCTTGGTCTTCTTGGAGATGGTTTTGCTGAAGTCGCGGGGTTTCGGGCCGAACACCACGCCACCACCCGCCCACAACGGGGAGCGGACGGAACCGGCGCGGGCACGACCGGTGCCTTTTTGCTTCCACGGCTTCTTGTTGGAACCCTGGACTTCGCCGGCCGTCTTGGTGCAGGCGGTGCCGCTGCGTTGCGCCGCCCGGTAGGCGGTCACCGCATCGTGCACGGCCTGGGTGCCGCGGCCGTTTTCAATCATCTCGAACTTCACTTCCAGTTCGCCCTGATTCTTTCCTTCTAAATTTTTAATGGCAATTTTCATGGCGCGTTATTTCTTGGCTGCTGCGGGAGCGGCGGCGGCTTTTTTATCAGCAGCTTTTTTCTTGTTGGAGATGCTGACCGGCGGCTTCCAGCCCTTCGGACGCTTCTTGGATTCACGAATGACGACGTAATCGCCTTCCGCGCCGGGAATCGAGCCTTTGATGAGCAGCAGATTGTCGGATTCGCGAACCTGGATGACTTCGAGGTTCTGCGTGGTGCGGGTGTCCTGGCCCATGTGACCGGGCATCTTCATGCCGCGCATAACGGTGCCGGGGAACAACCGCTGACCGATGGCGCCGGAGCGGCGATGCCAGCCCTTGGCGCCGTGGGTGGAATCACCACCGGCGAACCGATGGCGCTTTACGACGCCTTCAAAGCCGCGACCCTTGGTCGTGCCGATGGCGTCAATGAAATCACCGACAGAAAACAGCGTCGGTCCGACGATGTCGCCGGGCTTCACGTCTTTGGAGAAATCGCGGAACTCACGGATGCGTTTCACCGCTGCGCCGTTTTGTTTCTTGATGTGGCCGAGCAACGCCTTCGTCAGGCGCTGTTCCTTCTGGTCGTCAAAGCCGAGCTGGACGGAATTGTAGCCGTCCTTGCCGCCTTGCGTTTTGACCTGCAACACGCGGTTGGGTCCGCAGAGCACAACGGTCACGGGGGTGACGTTGCCGCTGGCGTCATAGACGCGCGTGTGTCCGAGTTTTTTTCCTAAAAGTCCGAGTGGCATGGTATTCCTTAAATCAAATTTTGATGGTGATGTCCACGCCGGCGGGCAAATTGAGTTTCTTCAATTCGTCCACGGTCTTGGCCGTTGGATCGAGGATGTCGATGAGTCGCTTGTGCGTGCGCTGCTCGAAGGTTTCCTGCGATTTTTTGTCCGAGTGCGGCGAGCGCTGAACGGTGAAACGTTCAATGCGGGTCGGCAGCGGGATGGGCCCGGCGACGCGAGCGCCAGTGCGTTTGACAGTGTCCGCGATTTCGCGAGCGGACTGGTCTATGACGCGATGGTCATAGGCCTTGAGCCGGATTCTGATGCGTTGTGCAGCCATATAAAGAGCGATTGTATAGTTATGGTTGTGTTAAATTTTCCGCTTCAATCTTTCAAAGCGGACGCGAAGTGTAGCAATATTGCTCCCCGGTGCAATAATTTTTTGAAGGAATTTTGGTTCGCCTGGCAGATCGAAAGACCGCCTCAACGGTTGACGCGCCGTTCGAGCGCGATTATTTTCGAATCATGAGCACGGTGACCGAATTCAAAACGGCTGCGGAACAACTGACGGCGCAAGACCGCTGGGAATTGTATCGCTGGCTGGGCGAATCCCAGGACGTGCGGCGATTCCGCCATGAGGAATTGCGCCGCGAGATTGCCTTCGGCATTGAGCAGGCCAATCGCAGCGAGATGACTCCCTTGGATGTGCAGGCCGTCAAGGACGAGGTTCGCGTAAAAGCGAATTTGAAGAAAACTCGATGCGTCGAACCGCGCTTGCATGGGCGCAGCGCAAGCCGTGCTTTGGACTTGCGAAGGACGTCCTAAAGCGTAAATTTGCGCCATGAAAGTTCGGGAGATCAAAGAACTCATCGAACGCCGGCCGTTCCGACCATTCGCAGTCCGTTTGAACAACGGCGCGCGCTACACCTTCCGCGAACCCAGGGATGTCGGCGCACCGCGCGACTACCGGCTCATCATTCACTTCGGTGCGTCCGAGTCAGTGCGCATTGACACCGACAGCATCACCGAAATCATTGAGCAGTAAAGTCAGCCTGGCGCCAGCGGCGATGCACCGATCTTCCGCGCTCAATTCCGCAACGCCCGCCTTGACTTCGGCGAAACTTCACATCGTGAAATTCAACCGAAAACTTGCGAAGCGCAACGGCAACATTTACATCAGGGAAGGGCAGATGGTTCAAAAAAAATTCCAGCTTGACAGTCTGCGGCGAAGGCGAACTCATCAAAACCTTCTTGCAGCCCGGACAAATCGCCACCGGCAAAGAATTGAATTAACCGCGAACCACGCCAAACACGCCACAACTTTTTACCACACAGCCACCAAGATTTTTTTACACGAATTTCACAAATTAGCACGAATCCCAATGCGCTGAAGATGCTGCGGAAATCAGCCCAGGGTTGGCTCGTCGCGCCAAAATCGTATGAAAACAGAAACGAGTCTACCCCAGGTAATCATCCCAAGCTAGGTGCTGGCGCACGGCCACCACCGCACCAGCCTCGGGCTAATTTCCACCACGCCTTCAGCGTATTTGAATTTGTATTCGTGTGTTTGGCGTGGTTCACGGTTTGAAATTTTTCCAGCGCGCTTGAATTCATTCTAATTCGTGCAAGTCGTGTCATCCCGCCGCCGCCTTTCCGCATAACAAAAAAGCCGGGACTTGGCAGTCCCGGCTCTTGCAGAATGAATTTCAATTTTAAGTGCGCGCCGCCGGTTTCTTGGCCGCCGCGTCCAGAATCGTGGTCAACACGCTGTTCGGAACCTGCGAGAAGGTCAACGGTTCCATCGAATAGGAAGCGCGGCCCTTCGAGAGCGAACGGATCGCCGTCGCATAACCGAACATTTCGGCCAGCGGCACCTGCGCGTTGAGCACGGTCTGGCCGTTCTTCGCTTCGATGCTGACAATCGTGCCGCGACGACGGTTGATGTCGCCGAGCAAGTCGCCCTGATATTCGTCAGGCGTGGTGCATTCCACTTTCATGATCGGTTCGAGCAGGATCGGACCAGCTTTCTTGAAAGCATCTTTGAGGGCGAAGATGCCAGCCATCTTGAACGCGAGTTCGTTCGAGTCCACTTCATGGAACGAGCCGTCCACCACTTCGCACTTGATGTCAATGACCTGGTAGCCGGCGTAAACGCCGCTCTTGATGGCTTCTTCGATGCCGTCAATCACCTTCGGAATGAATTCCTTCGGAATCGCGCCGCCGACGATTTCGTCAACGACCTCGACGCCCTTGCCCTTTTCATTCGGGTAAACTTTGATGCAGGCGTGGCCGTATTGGCCGCGACCGCCGGATTGACGGATGAATTTGCCTTCGCCTTCCGCTTCCTTCGTGATCGTTTCACGATACGCGATCTGCGGGGCGCCGGTGTTGGCTTCCACCTTGAATTCGCGCTTGAGACGGTCAATGATGATTTCCAGATGCAACTCGCCCATGCCCGCGATGATGAGCTGGCTGGTCTCTTCGTTGGTGAAGCAGCGGAACGTCGGATCTTCTTCCGCGAGGCGTTGCAAACCTTCGGACATCTTGTCGCGATCCTGCTTGGTCTTCGGTTCGACGGCCATCGAGATGACGGGTTCGGGGAACGTCGGCGGTTCGAGCGTCACATCAAAATTTTCGTCACACAGCGTGTCGCCGGTGGTGATGTTGCGCAGACCGACGAGCGCGGCGATGTCGCCGGCATAAACTTCGTTGATGTCCTTGCGTTCGCTGCCCTGAATCACCATGAGGCGGCTGACGCGCTCGCGTTTGCGCGTGCGGGGATTGTAAATGTTGTCGCCCTTCTTGAGCTGACCGGAATACACGCGGAAGAACACCAGTTTGCCCGCGAAAGGATCGGTCCAGAGTTTGAACGCGAGCGAGCAGAACTTGCCGTTGTCGTCCGCTTCGACCTGGATTTTGTCTTCCGTCCCGGGAATCAAGCCTTCCGCGCAGGGAATGTCCAGCGGACCGGGGAGATAATCCACGACCGCGTCCACCAAGACCTGCACGCCTTTTTTCTTGAAGGCCGATCCGCAGAGCACGGGCACCAGTTCAATCTTGCAGGTGAGCCGGCGGATGGCCGCCTTGAGCAGCGGCGCGGTGACCGGCTTTTCCTCGAGCACCAGGTTGGCAATCTCGTCGTCCTTGTTGGAGACGGCGTCAATCAATTCCGCGAGGGCGGCCGTGGCGCGTTCCTGATCTGCCGGAGCAATGTCCCGGATCTCGTAATTGAGGCCTTCGTTGGCCTCGCCGGGTCCCCAATAAATGGTTTTCTGGTTGACGATATCAATCACGCCCTCAAAGCCACCTTCGACTGGTTTGCCTTCAAACTCGCACGGGCCCTGGCCCAGCGGCAGGAAAATCGGGAAGGCATACGCGCGCAGTTTTGTGCGCATGTCGTTCAACGCGTTTTCAAAGTTCGCGCCGATGCGGTCCATCTTGTTGACGAACGCGATGCGCGGGACCTTGTATTTGGTCGCCTGACGCCAGACGGTTTCGGATTGCGGCTGCACGCCCGCGACGCCGCAGAACACGGCAACCGCGCCGTCGAGCACGCGCATGGAGCGTTCGACTTCCGCGGTGAAATCCACGTGGCCGGGCGTGTCAATGATGTTGACGCGATGGGTGATGTCCTTGAACGCCTTGTAAATCTTGTCTTCGCCGGGCTTGGCGCATTTCTGCGTCCAGAAACAGGTGACGGCGGCAGATGTGATCGTGATGCCGCGTTCCTTTTCCTGTTCCATCCAGTCGGTGACCGTATTGCCATCATCCACGTCCCCGATCTTGTGGATCAGTCCGGTGTAAAACAAAATACGCTCGGTCGTCGTGGTCTTGCCGGCATCAATGTGCGCGGCGATGCCGATGTTGCGCGTGCGCTCCATCGTATATTGACGGCCCGGTGCGTTCACCGATTTGACGGGTTCTGTCGCTGCTGCACTCATGATTTCTAAATTCGTTGATTTACCAGACTAAAAACGCCCCAGCACCATGCTGGGGCGCAAAAATTATTCCAACTATATTCTACCAGCGGAAATGTGCAAATGCCTTGTTGGCTTGCGCCATCTTATGAACCTCATCGCGTTTGCGGATGGCGTTCCCCTGCCCTTGATAGGCTTCCAAAATCTCCGCCGCCAGCGCGACGCCCATCGGCGTGCCTTTGCGGGCATCCGCGAAATCCACGATCCAGCGGAGCGCGAGCGCATTCTGACGATCCGAAGGAATTTCCAGCGGCACCTGATACGTGGCGCCACCGACGCGGCGGGCTTTCGTTTCAATGCGGGGCTTGGCATTGTCCACCGCGCGCTGCAAGATTTCGATCGGGTTGCTCGCCGGATTTTTTTCCGAGATGCTGTCGAACGCGCCGTAGACGATGCGTTCCGCCGTGCTCTTCTTGCCGCCTTGCATGATGGTGTTGACCAGGCGCGCCACGAGCGTGCTCTGGAATTTCCCATCCTTGTTAACGGGCCTTCTGGTTGCTTGACGTCTGCGGGACATGAATTATTAAATCGTTAGGTTGTTAAAAGTTTACTAGGCGGCGGCTTTGACCTTCGGGCGTTTCACGCCATACTTGGAACGGCTCACGCGGCGCTTTTCCACGCCGGCGGCGTCGAGCGTGCCGCGCACGATGTGATAGCGCACACCGGGCAAATCCTTCACCTTGCCACCACGGATGAGCACGATGCTGTGTTCCTGCAAATTATGTCCTTCGTCCGGAATGTAGGCGATAACTTCGTAGCCGTTCGTCAAACGAACCTTCGCCACTTTGCGCATCGCCGAGTTCGGCTTCTTGGGCGTGCGCGTCATGACCTGAATGCAGACGCCACGACGGAATGGCGAACCATCCAAGGCGGGTGACTTGGACTTGTAGTTGACTTTAGTGCGGCCCTTGCGGACCAGTTGATTGATTGTCGGCATCTTAAAAGTATTTTGGCCAAATCCCGGCACACTTGTTCCGGTCAAATGGAGCGCGGAATATATCAAACACGATTTTCCTTGCAACAATTATTTCCACGTTTTTTATGTTGCCTGCGCCAAAACCGCGTTCGCCGGACGCTGCCGGCCTCTGAACCACGGATTAACCCCGATAAACACGCATAAAAAACCGACGGCCTTCCAGGAAGTTCAAATCCGCTCTGCCGGCCGCCGGCCAATTCCCGTCAAGCCCGACGGAGCGAATTCCGGAGAGCCCAAATCAAATCCGGCTGCCTGGAGCATGGCAAACTCGCACCACCGATGAAAATAAAATGTTTTGGCGCCCGTCGCGCCCGGGCGGTCAGAATGAAAACAACTCGATGAAATGCCCGTCCGGGTCGCGCAAAAAAACTTGCGACGCCCCATCCGGACGCAGCCGGGAAACGAATTCCGCGCCGGCCGCTCGCAGATGTTTTTCCCACGCTGCGATGTCATCCACGCGCAACGCAAAATGATGGTTGCCATCGATGACCGCCACCGGCCCGCGACGGCCGATGAGATGCAATTCCTGCACCGCGCCCAGCCGGAACCATGCGCCGGGAAAATCAAACGCCGGACGCGGCAGCATTTCCAACCGCAGCATATCCCGATAAAACACACTGCTCCGTTCCACATCTGCCACGTGGATGGCCACATGATTCAGTTCATGAATCTTCATTGCGTCCAAGATGCGTTTTTTTCCGGGGAAAATAAACCGCCAAGTCACCAAGGTCCTTGCGGACGGCCACCGCTGGCGCCCTTCTTTCCTTTTGGTGGCCGTCCGCAAGGACTGGCCGTCTGCAAGAACTACTGCGCCGAAGTCCAGGTATCATCCGGGTCATAAGCGGCCATGCTCGTGGCGATCTTCGCGGTCTTCGGGCCGAGGTTCTTTTGATAAATCTTGCCTTGCTGATTGACAATGAAGGTCATCATTCCCGTGTTGCCCCATTCAGCGGGCCAGGCGACGAGCGCAAATCCGGCAATCATGCGGCCGTTGATGAGGTAATTATATTTGCCGCCCGGTGCGTGTTTGCCTTGACGGGTCAGGATCTTGAAATAGTAGCCATGATAAGGCGCCTGCGTGTCGTTCAGCATTTTGGCGGCGCGCGGATAACCCTCCACGCACGCCTGAGCAACCAACGGCCCCAAGGGGCTTAACTCCGCATCCGAATTTGTCGGCCAGAACAGACCGTCGTGTGTGCCGGGCGTGCTGCGCAGGAACTGCGCGTAGGCGAGCACTCCGTCTCCCCTGCGATCCTGGCCGGCATATTCGCGCTGCGCGTCCACATAGGCGTTGCAGACATTGATCGCGCCCGTTTCATCCATGCCGATGCGGCGGGCGAGAATCTCCTGTTTGCCCGCTGCCGTGTCGAAAAACCATTGGCCGTCCTGCTTCACCAGCGGAATGGGAAACTGCCAGTCATCGAAGCCAATCGTCAGCGTGAGGCTGGCTGCGGAGTTGGTGAGCAGTTGTTGTTTCTCCGCCAGGCGCTGGACAAAAATTTCATATTCCGCAGTGGCTTGGACCACGTCCGGCGAAACCAGATCATGTCCCGTCGGCCCGAAAACCGAATGCAGGGCATTCGTGTCATGATCCATCGCCGCAGTCACCAATGCGCTGACGGCGGCGTCCGGCGAAGCGAACATCTGTTCATCTATCGCATAAACGCAGACCGGCAACGCCAGACTCAATCCCAACACCGCCATCCGCGCCTGACGCCACCTGAGCAGGTTTATTTTCATCGGCAATAATTTTTTGAAGTTCATGATGGTAAAATCAACGCCTCGGCTGACTTGAATTATGACCGCCACCACCAGCACCACCGCCACCACCGAAGGTCGGTGCAGGCGCTGGTGCCGGTCGCGAAACCGACGGTGAAGCGGGCGCGGCGTGCGGAGGTGTCTGCATGCTTTGTTGGCCGCGGTTGCTGTAATTTCTTGTATCTTGTGAACTCTGTATGCCGATGAACGCACCACTCGATTCCGGCCGGGTGATGGGAGCGTAATGTCCGGCGGGAGCCGGCGCGGGCCGGGTTACGGGTGGTGCCAGACGAGCCGCTGGCGGCGGCATCCGTCGCGGTGCGGCTGAATCGGAGACCGACCTACCCACCGTCGCAACCGTCGACTGGTTGTGCGGAGATTCCCAGCCCCGGTCGCCCCGGTCGCCCCGATTCACCGTCCCTGCGCCCGCACGATAATTCGGATGCCAAACCACCGCATGATTGAAGTCCCGCTGATGAGCAGGCTCATGCCACCAATTAGGCGGACGCGGATGGCCGCGATTCCAGACAATGATATGGTGGTGGCCCCAATCGAAATCGCAATTCAGCCAGTAGCCAATCGCAAAACCGAAGCCGAAGCTGACGAAAGGTGGCCCGTAACAAGTCTGATAGTAAACCTGGGCCGGCTGATAAACCGGGACATAAATCACCTGCGGGTCGGCCGGGACAATTTCTATTTCGCCGCCGTCATTGACCACCTGTTGCTGCGGGGTGGACTGCAGGTTGCCGAAATTGGCCGCCGACTGGCGCAACCGTTGGATGGACTCCATCACCTCCGGCTGTTGATTCAGAAAAGCCTGTCCCAGTTCCGTAGTCCAGCCCAGATTGTCATCCATCCATTTCAAAACCTCGGGGTAACGCGCCAGCGCCAGGACGCTCGCATCCCACGGCTGCTGGTCAATCTGGTTGGGATCACCGCCGCCGCTGACATAACGGTTGGCCAGCACGATTTGTGTGGGCAACGTGGACGCCGGCAGGATTTGGGCGATCAACGGATCGGGATAAAGCGCAATCGGCCCCAGCAATTGATCCAGTTCCGCATCGCCCAGTGGTTGATAAACGGGCGCGGGGGGCGGCACCGCCACTTGAGCGGGCAAGGAAAGAGCCGCTCCGACAACTACACACAGCAAAGCCGTAATTTTAAACCATAACTTCATATCGAAACTGGTTAAATGAACCGCCGTCAGCATCAACAGACGTGGCAACCTGCCACTTAATTACAGCACGCAATAAAATGAATCGGACTTTTTGATTGAACATTCCCGGAGCGAGGATTGTCGGCAAATATGCCCTGCTGCTTTTGACAATTCATGAAACCGGAACGAGTTTCGGTTGTTTAATGGAACAGGTGATTTTATGAAAATGACAAACCTTCCCGCCACCGTTGCCGGACTTGCCTTGCTGGCCGGCGTTGTCTCCGCGCAGAACACACCGGGCGTCGCCGCGCCATCGCTCGCCTATGGCGTGCCGCAAGTCCTCCAGCTTTCACAGGCCAAGGTCGGCGACGACACCATCATCGCCTACGTCCGCAATTCCGGGAACAGCTACGGCCTGGACGCCGACCAGATCCTCTATCTGCGCCAGCAAGGCGTTTCCGACAACGTCATCACCGCCATGTTGAGCCAGCCCAAGCCTGCACCTGTTGCACCTGTTGCGATCCTTCCGGATAATACCACCACTACAGCTTACGTGACGCCCGCTCCGACGTATGTGCAAACTGTTCCGGCCTCGTCCGTGTATGTGATTCCCGATACACGCGCCTATTATTACAACAACTATTACGCCCGGCCCTACTACTATCCCTGGTTTTATCCGGGCGTGTCGCTTTCATTCGGGTTTGGCCGCGGCTACTACGGCGGCTATCATCGGGATTACTACGGCGGATACCACGGAGGCGGCTTTCACGGCGGCTGGCATCATTGATTGAAAGCGGGGTTGATGGCGGGCGTTTCAACATGATTCACTGGCTCAGCCCGGCAGCTTAAACACCAAGGCACAAAGCCGGGCGGAAAATCAAACGTGGTGTCTTGATGGTTGGAACTCTGCTCTGCGACGGTGGCTGAACGGCCTGGCTCCGCATCCACCGCCCCCTTGGGATCATCGGGCCGAAATGGTCGCCATCATGGATTTCCGGGCAATTTATCTATTCGTGCTTCGTATCCCGACGAGGTGACATCCCCTTCCGACTCCAAATCTTGAGGGTCTGCTGCGTCAGGTCATGAAGTTTTTCCAATTCGGCCATTTTGTTTCCCGGGGCAGTTTTATTGTTCAAGTGGTCAAGAATCTCAAGTGCCTTGAGTTTTATCTGCTCCAGTTTTCCCGTCCGCTTGAGCGATTTGCCATTGAGATCACCGGCCTCCGCGGCGTTCAAAAAAAATCCCGCATGCCGGCGGGGTTCGTTCCCTCAACCGGCATGCGGGTTGATTTTATCGAATGTTCAGTGGCCGTGCTTGTTCGATTGCTTTGGCACCGGGACGATGCCGCCAAACAGACCGTCGGCTTCGCCATTCAAACCGGCGGTGAAATAAAGCGTGTCAGGCACACCGCCCAGACCGCCGTTCCCGAACGCCAGACCCCACAGCCCGGAGATGGAGATGGGATTGCCATCGGTATCTTCGAGAAAACCACTGAAGTGGCCACCGGCATTGAAGACCATGATGGTGCCGCTGCCGAAGTTGCCGACCAGGAGTTCGTCTTTGTGTTTGCCAAAACCCTTGGGAGACAGCGCCACGCCCCACGGGGAATTGATCTGGTCCAGATGTCCGCCGGCGTCCGAACCGGTGGCAAAGCGGTGGAACTTGCCTTTCTTGAGATCGAACACGTCAATCAAACCGTTGCCGTCCCCGGCAACATCGTCGTGCTTCTCAGCGTCCTGTTTGGCGAACGTGACAAATACCAGGTCGCCAATGTTCTGAACATTGAAGGGCGCATAGCCGTCCGGCGCCTTCATGTCCGCGAACTGGGTGAGGACCAGGTTGGTGTCATAGACATCCACCGTGCCTTCGCGGAAGTTGGCGAGCAGCAGCAAGGGCGTGCCCATATTGGTGACGAGGGTGATACCCTTGTAAACCGCATTGGACCGCGACGCCAGCAATTCCGCCGTGGTGCCGAGTGCGGGGCGCCAGCCGGATATGGTGCCGTCTTCGCCGGCGAAGATGAAGAGATCGCCGTTAAAAGCGGTCGTGGGGTTGAACAATTGTCCGGTGGGGACACCTTCGCCGGGGATCGTCACCCGGAGTCCCTGCTTAACCACACTTGGTGAGCCGGCTGCGTCATTGGTGACGGCATACAGCGTGGAGAGACCGGTGCCATTGTCACTGATCCAGAACGGACTGGTGGCACTGAACGAAATGCCCCAAGGATTGACGAGGTCCGTGTCCTGCAATTGCGCGATGCCCGGCAGATTGGAAACGAGGTTGGTCTGCAGGTAGCCGTCAATTTTTGGATGATCCTTGGCCGAGGCCGGGATGGAAGCCAGCGCCAGCGACGCCGCCAGCACGAACAGACCCAGACGACCGGGGATGATTGCGATTGGATTTTTGCCCATGTTTAGTTTCATACTTTCATTCCATTGGTTGTTATTTTGTTTGTATGAGTTTTTAGGCGATCCCTTGGGGTGAACGCTGCCCGGACCGCACACATCCGAAAAAAAACCGGACATATCCGACCGCCTTCACACCACTGTCGTTAAACAGTATTGACTTTAATTAAGAGGCAGCCCGAGGAAATTTGTTCCCGGATTCGGGGTGACTTTTTTTGTGGACCGGTTTGGAGTTGTGGAAGCAGCAAAGCCCCCACCAGACTGGATGAAAAATCCCTGGAGATTTTCAGCCCGCCAAACCATGTAAAGAAATTTGACACCTCCAGGCAAAATTCATCGTAAAATCCGCAGTAGGGAGGAACCACGAAATACACGAAAAAAAGATAAAATGCCTGTTTTGCCTCCATTCCCTTCACCCTCCGGGTGAAATAGAGCGGTTCGGCAATGCCTTGTCTCTTTTGTGAGTTTCGTGGGTTTCGACTGCTGTTTCCAGGTTCATTTACCCATATCTCAAAGAAAAAAGGCGTCTGGTTTCCCAGACGCCTTGCTTTGAATGATTGTTTCGGTTTACGCGAGCAACGGATTCTCGTGCTCGACCGGTTCCTCGGTCTGCTCGGGTTCCGGTTCATCCGGGATGTCCACGAGCGCCTTGATGCTCACCTTGCGATGATAATCAAAACCGCTGCCGGCCGGGATGATGTGACCCATGATCACGTTTTCCTTGAAGCCGCGCAGGTTGTCGATCTTGGAACGGGTCGCGGCCTCGGTCAGCACGCGGGTCGTGTCCTGGAAAGATGCGGCGCTCAGGAAGCTGTCGGTTTCCAGCGACGCCTTCGTGATGCCGAGCAGCACGGGGGAGGCTTCGGCCGGCTTGCCGCCCATCTTCTCGACGCGTTCGTTTTCAGCCTCGAATTCGAGCTTGTCCACCTGTTCGCCCCAGAGGAACTGCGTGTCGCCCGCCTCGGTGATGCGCACCTTGCGCAACATCTGGCGCACGATGATCTCAATGTGCTTGTCGTTGATCGTCACACCCTGGAGACGATAAACTTCCTGCACTTCGCCGACCAGATGCTCCTGCAATTCCTGCGGTCCGCAGACGTCGAGAATCTCGTGCGGATCCATCGGGCCTTCGGTGAGTTGCTGGCCTTTCTTGACCATGTCGCCCTTGAAGACGATGACGTGACGGCCGATCGGGATGAGGTGCTCCTCTTCCATGCCGGTCTGCGTGTCCTTGATGAGAATGCAGCGTTTGCCGCGCACGGAAGCCCCGAAGTCCACGAGGCCGTCGATCTTGGAGATTTCCGCCGCGTCTTTCGGACGGCGGGCTTCGAACAATTCGGCCACACGCGGCAGACCGCCGGTGATGTCCTTGGTCTTCGCGCTCTTGCGGGGCGTCTTCGCCATCAAGGTGCCGGCCACGATCTTGTCGCCTTCGTGGAGCACGATGTGCGCGCCGGAAGGAATCGGATAGTTGGCCACGACTTCGCCGTGGTCGTCGCTGATGATGATCTGCGGATGCAAATCTTCCTTGTGGTCGATGATGACCATGGCTTCCTGGCTGGTCGTCTCGTCCATTTCCTGTTTCATCGTCACGCCTTCGATGATGTCATGGAACTTCACCTTGCCGGCCTTTTCCGAAAGAATCGGAACGTTGTAAGGATCCCACTGGACGAACGTGTCGCCCTTCTTGATCTGCGAGCCATCCTTGAAGGAGATGACTGCGCCGATAACGATGGTGTGCGTTTCGAGTTCGCGCCCGGTGTCGTCATGGATGGAGATCGTGCCGTTTTTGTTCAGGACGATGTTGTTGCCATCTTCCAGCTGAACGACGCGGAGTTCATTGAACTTGATCGTGCCGTCGTGCTTGGACTTGATCTGCGGAATCTTGAACACCTGCGCCGCGGTGCCGCCGATGTGGAATGTCCGCATCGTGAGCTGCGTGCCGGGTTCGCCGATGGACTGCGCGGCGACGATGCCGGTGGCTTCGCCGAGCTTGACGAGCGCGCCGGTCGCAAGGCTGCGGCCGTAGCAATGGATGCAGATGCCGTGCTTGCTTTCGCAAGTGAGCACGGAACGGATGCGCATCCGGTCAATGGCCGTCGATTCCAGGCGCTTGGCTTTTTCCTCGTCGATCTCTTCGTTCGCACGAATGAGGAATTCCTTCGGGTTCGTCGGGTTGACCATGTCGTCGCAGGAGAAACGGCCCACGATCCGATCGGCCAGCTTGACCACTTCGTCTTCGCCTTCATAGACGGCGGAGACCCAGATGCCGTTGGTCGTGCCGCAATCCGCTTCCTGGATGATGACATCCTGCGACACGTCCACGAGCTTGCGGGTCATGTAGCCGGAGTCGGCGGTCTTGAGCGCGGTATCGGCCAGACCCTTGCGGGCGCCGTGCGTCGAGATGAAGTATTCCAAGACGGACAGACCTTCGCGGAAGTTCGCGAGAATCGGCTTCTCGATGATGTCGCCGCTGGGCTTGGCCATGAGGCCGCGCAAACCGGCGAGCTGACGAACCTGCTGCTTGTTACCACGGGCGCCAGAATCCACCATCAAGAAGACGGGGTTGTATTCCTTCTTGCCCTGGTTCTGCTCGAGGGTCTTGAACATGACGCTGGAGATCTGGTCGGTGCAATGCGTCCAGACGTCCACGATCTTGTTGTAGCGTTCGCCCGGGGTGATGACACCCTTGCGATACTGCTTCTCGACTTCACGAATCTGCTTGTGCGCGCCTTCGATTTCCTGGTCGCGTTCCTTCGGGATGATCATGTCATCAATGCCGATGGAGACGCCGGACTTCGTCGCTTCGCGGAAGCCGAGTTCCTTGAGCTTGTCGAGCATGATCACGGTCTTTTCGTGACCGGCAAACTTGTAGCATTTCCAGATCAGGTCGCCGAGCTGGGTCTTGCCGGCGGCGCGGTTGTAGAAGCCGAGTTCGTCCGGCCAGATCTCGCTGAACAATACACGGCCCACGGTCGTCTCGATGATCTTCTTGTTCGGATCGCCGAAAACGGTCTTGCGGCCGAGGTCGGGATTTGCGAGACGGATGCGCTCGTGCGTCTTATACGCGCCGTCGTCATAGGCGAACTGGACTTCCAGTTTCGAACCGAACAACGGCAGGTCGTTTGAATTCGCCGGCGCAGCCTTGCGCGGTTCGGCGGTGACGTAATAGCAGCCGAGCGTGATGTCCTGCGTCGGCGTGATGATCGGCTTGCCGGACGAGGGCGAGAAGATGTTGTTCGTCGCCATCATGAGGAGACGCGCTTCCATCTGCGCTTCCACGGACAGCGGCACGTGAACGGCCATCTGGTCACCGTCGAAGTCGGCGTTATAGGCGGTGCAGACCAGCGGATGAATACGAATCGCTTCGCCTTCGATCAGCATCGGTTCGAACGCCTGCACGGACAGACGGTGCAAGGTCGGCGCGCGGTTGAGCAGCACCGGATGACCCTTCGTGACTTCTTCCAAAACGTCCCACACTTCGCGCGTCTGACGTTCGATCATCTTCTTCGCACTGCGGACGGTGTGAACGTAACCGAGTTCCTTCAAGCGGCGGATGATGAACGGCTCGAACAACACGAGCGCCATCTTCTTCGGCAGACCGCACTGGTTCAACTTCAGTTCCGGTCCGATCACGATGACGGAGCGGCCTGAGTAATCCACGCGTTTGCCGAGCAGGTTCTGACGGAAACGACCGCCCTTGCCCTTGAGCATGTCGCTCAACGATTTCAAGGAACGATTGCCCGCGCCGGTGACCGGGCGACCATGACGACCATTGTCGAACAACGCGTCCACGGCTTCCTGCAACATGCGCTTTTCGTTGCGGATGATGACTTCGGGCGTCTTGAGCTGGAGCAACGTCTTGAGACGGTTGTTCCGGTTGATGACGCGGCGGTAAAGATCGTTCAAGTCAGACGTCGCAAAACGTCCGCCTTCGAGCGGCACGAGCGGGCGCAGGTCCGGCGGAATCACCGGCAGCACCGTGAGAATCATCCATTCCGGACGGCTCTTTGAGGAATGCAAACCCTGCAACAGCTTGATGCGTTTCGCGAGCTTCTTGCGGATCTGTTTGCTCTTGGTTTCGGTCATGGCGCGTTCCAGTTCCTGCGCACCTTTGACCAAATCCACACGTTCCATCGCTTCGCGCACGGCTTCCGCGCCCATCTTGGCAACAAACGCTTCCGCGCCGTAAGTCTCGCGCGCTTCGCGGCACTCGAGTTCGCTCAGCAATTGATGCTGCTTCAAGGGGGTGTTGCCCGGATCGATGACCAGATAATCTTCGTAGTAAATGACGCGTTCCAAATGGCGCGCCGTCATGTCCAGCGCCAGACCGATGCGCGAGGGCATGCACTTGAAGAACCAGATATGACACGTCGGCACGGCCAGTTCGATGTGGCCCATGCGCTCACGGCGCACGCGCGCCATGGTCACTTCCACGCCGCAACGGTCGCAGACGATGCCGCGATGTTTGATGCGCTTATACTTGCCGCAGGAGCATTCCCAGTCCTTGACGGGCCCGAAGATGCGTTCGCAGAAAAGGCCGCCCTTTTCCGGCTTGAACGTGCGGTAGTTGATGGTTTCGGGATTCTTGACTTCGCCTTTGCTCCAGGAACGAATGGCTTCGGGCGACGCGAGCGTGATCCCGATGTAATCCACCTGGTTGACTTTTTCCAAGCCGAGCAATTCGCGGGCGTTTTCTTTACTGTTGGTCATACGCAAATTTCCTTCAATTAACTAACGGTCGACAGTTCGGTGATGGCTTCAGCGGGCTGGTCCACCGGGTTGGTGTAACCGACCTTCACATCGAGGCCAAGCGACTGCATTTCTTTCACCAGCACGTTGAACGATTCGGGGATGCCCGCCTCGAGCGAGTTGTCACCTTTCACGATGCTCTCATAGATGCGCGTGCGGCCCTGGACGTCGTCGGATTTCACGGTCAGGAGTTCCTGCAACGTGTAAGCCGCGCCATAGGCTTCCATCGCCCACACTTCCATTTCGCCGAAGCGCTGGCCGCCGTATTGCGCCTTGCCGCCCAGCGGCTGCTGGGTGACGAGCGAATACGGACCGACGGCGCGGGCGTGAATCTTGTCCGCAACCAAGTGACCCAGCTTCATCATGTAGATGTAGCCGACCACGATCTCCTGGTCAAACATGTCGCCGGTGCGTCCATCGTAAAGATGCGTCTTGGCGTGTTCCGGCAATCCGGCCTGCTTCAGATAGCCACGGATGTCCTTTTCCTTGATGCCGTCAAAGACCGGCGTCGCGAATTTCAAGCCGAGGATCTTCGCCGCCCAGCCCAAGTGCGTTTCCAAAACCTGGCCGACGTTCATACGGCTCGGCACACCCAGCGGATTCAAGACGATCTCCACCGGCGTTCCGTCCGCGAGGAACGGCATGTCTTCCTGCTTCACGATCTTGGCGACGACGCCCTTGTTACCGTGACGGCCGGCCATCTTGTCACCGACCGAGAGCTTGCGCTTCGACGCGACATAAACCTTCACCGACTTGACGATGCCGGCTTCGACGCCTTCGCCCGCCTCGGCGCGTTCCATTTCTTCGTCGTATTGCATCTGCAAATCGTCGAAGCGTTTTTTGAACTGGCCGATGATTTCGCTGATCTTGTTGCGGATCGGCGACGGATCGATCTCGATGCGGTCATACACCATCGCGAGCTTGCGCAACAAGGTCTTCGTGATCTTGCGGTTCGCCGGGATGATGATTTCGCCGGTCTCGGAATTCACGACGTCGAGCGGAATTTTTTCGCCGAGCAGGATGTTGCTCAACGCTTCCGTCAACTGGTCGCTCAATTCGTCCACCTTCTTCTTGTGATCTTCCTCGATCTGCTTGGCGTGGCGCTTTTCCTCGCTCGAAGCCGATTTGACCGTGCGTTCGCCATCTTTCTTGGACGAGACTTTCACGTCCATGACGATGCCGTAGGTGCCGGACGGAACTTTCAAGGAAGTGTCCTTCACGTCCGCGGCCTTTTCACCGAAGATGGCGCGGAGCAAACGTTCTTCCGGAGCAAGTTCAGTTTCCGATTTCGGAGTGATCTTGCCGACGAGAATATCGCCGGGCTTCACTTCCGCACCGATGCGGATGACGCCGTCAGGCGCCAGATTCTTCAACGCTTCATCGCCAAGGTTCGGGATGTCGCGCGTGATTTCTTCCGGTCCGAGCTTCGTGTCGCGGGCGGCCACTTCAAATTCATCAATGTGAATCGAGGTGAAGATGTCTTCTTTGACGATCTTCTCGCTGATGAGGATGGCGTCTTCGAAGTTGTAACCATTCCACGGCATGAACGCCACGAGCACGTTGCGACCGAGCGCAAGTTCGCCGTTCTCGGTGCATGGGCCGTCGGCAATGACCTGGCCTTTTTTGACATGATCGCCCTTGGCAACCAGGATTTTCTGGTTGATGCAGGTGGCGGCATTCGACCGCATGAATTTGCGGATCGGATAAATCCAGACGCCGTTCTCAGGATCGTGCTTAATCTTCTTCTTCGTTTCCGGCAGCTTGCCGTCGGAAGTGATGATGACCTGGTTGCCGGTGACGGAAGCGACTTTGCCCGCTTCATCCGCCACGGCCACGGCACGCGAGTCGCGCGCCACGCGGTCTTCCAGACCGGTCGAAACCAGCGGCGCGTCGGTGACGAGCAGCGGTACGGCCTGGCGTTGCATGTTCGAACCCATCAACGCGCGGTTCGCGTCGTCATGTTCGAGGAACGGAATCAGCGAGGCAGCGATCGAAACTAGCTGCTTCGGCGAAACGTCCATGTAATCCACCTTGTTCGGCTCCACGTCAATGAAGTCGGTGCGGGAACGGCAGACCACGCGTTCGGTCAGGAAGTGACCCTTGTCATCAATCAACGAGTTCGCCTGCGCGACGATGAATTGTTCTTCACGGTCGGCGGTCAGGTAATCAATGTGATTGGTGACGCGGCCATTTTCGACTTTGCGATACGGCGTTTCGAGAAAGCCGAAATCATTGATACGCGCAAAGGTCGCGAGCGACGCGATGAGGCCGATGTTCGGACCTTCCGGCGTTTCAATCGGACAAATGCGGCCGTAGTGCGACGGATGAACGTCGCGAACTTCAAATCCGGCACGATCACGCGAGAGACCGCCCGGTCCAAGCGCCGACAAGCGGCGTTTGTGGGTCAATTCGGCGAGCGGGTTGATTTGATCCATGAACTGCGACAACTGGCTCCGGCCAAAGAAATCGCGGATCACAGCGGACAGCGCCTTGGGATTGATAAGCTTCTGCGGCATCATCTGTTCGATGCTCTGGTCAAACAACGTCATGCGTTCCTTGACGAGGCGTTCGGTGCGTGCCAGGCCGACGCGGCACTGGTTGGCGAGCAATTCGCCCACCGTGCGGATGCGGCGGCTGCCGAGATGATCAATGTCGTCCACGCTGCCCTCGCCCTTTTTGAGGCGGAGCAGATACTTCGTCGCGGCGACGAGATCGTCCTTCATCAGAATGCGGGACTCCTGCTTGTCCTTGAGGCCCAGCTTCTGGTTGATCTTATAACGACCGACACGGCCCAAATCGTAGCGCTTCGGATCGAAGAACAAACGCTTGAGCAACGCACGGGCGTTGGCCGCCGTGGGCGGATCTCCAGGGCGCAGGCGACGGTAAATATCTTTCAATGCCTCTTCTTCGTTCTTGGCCGGATCCTTTTTGAGGCACTTGATCATGATGCCTTCGTCCACCGAAGTATCCACGACCTTGATTTTGGTGATGCCGAGTTCGGCGATCTGTTTGACGACCGCCTTGGACAGCGGCTCAAATGCGCGCGCCACGACGAGACCTTTTTCCTCGTCGGTCGCGTCATGGATCAGAACCCGGTTCGGGAGGTCTTCGAGCTTCTCGGCTTCCTTGACCGTGAGTTCTTCGATGTCATAAAACAACTTGAGGATTTCCTCGTCGGAACCACGGGTCTTCTCGCCGTTGTCCTTGCTCTTCATGTTGATGGTGCCCTCAACATCCAGGAATGACAGCGCGCGGAACAGCGTGGAGGTCAAAAATTTCCGGCGGCGTTTTTTGCGGTCGAGATAGACGTAAAGCAGGTCGCTCGTGTCGAACTGCGCTTCGTACCAGGAGCCGCGATCGGGAATGACGCGGAAGCTGTGCAGCATCTTTCCATTCGGATGCTGCGAGGCTTCAAACGCGATGCCCGGTGAACGGTGCAACTGGCTGACCACGACGCGTTCAGCGCCGTTGATGACAAAGGTGCCTTGCGGCGTCATCAGGGGCAGTTCGCCCATGAACACCTTTTCTTCCTTCGCGGTCTTGGCCTCTTCCTTGAGCAGGAAGGTGACGTAAAGCGGAGCGCCATAGGTCAGGCCTTCGCGCAGGCATTCCAGCCAGTCGAGCTTCGGCTCGCCGATCTCGTAGGAATCATAGTCCAGCACGCATTTGCCATCGTAGCTCTCGATGGGAAACACTTCGCGGAAAACGGATTCGAGGCCCGTGTGTTTGAGGCGTTTTTTGGGAGACGCGTCGGCTTGCAGGAACTCCTTGTAGGAATTGGTCTGCAATTCGATCATGTTCGGCGGCACGACAATCTCTTTGATTTTGCCGAAGTTGATACGTTCTGTGGCTCTCGATGGCATTTGGACTTTCTGGTTTGGCCGGACAACAGCGCCCGGCCGGTAATTTCTACTTAACGACACAAGGCAAGGGCGTCGCGTTCAACGACGAACTTGCCAAAACTAGAACCGGATTTACGAACCCGATATTGTAACTCAAAATTCAAAAATCTGCGCCCGCGATTTAGCGGGAAAGGGGCGACGGCCCCGCTCAGCGGAACCGTCGCCCCGGTAAACCAACAATTACTTGACTTCCACTTTCGCGCCGGCTTCTTCGAGCTTCTTCTTGGCCGCGTCAGAGTCAGCCTTGTTCGCGCCTTCGAGCACGGGCTTCGGAGCGCCTTCGACCAGCGCCTTGGCTTCCGCCAGGCCGAGGCCGGCTTTGATTTCACGAACTGCTTTGATGGCGGCGATCTTCTTGTCCGCCGGAACGGAAACGAGGATCACGTCAAACGCGTCCTTCGCTTCGGCCGGAGCAGCCGCAGCGGCACCGCCGCCACCGGCAGCCGCCACCGCAACCGGCGCGGCGGCAGAAACGCCCCATTTGGTTTCAAGTTGTTTGACCAGGTCGGCGGCTTCGATAACCGTCAACTTGCTCAATTCTTCCACGATGTTTGCTAAGTCAGCCATATTACTTTTCTTTCGGTCGTCTCGTCGTCCGCCTCAGCCTCGGCGAATTTCAGTCCACGGCCCGTGAACCGACGATTTACGTTGTTGTTTGTTTGTTCCCCGGTTTGAAACTTCAAACCGGAAATGGTTCAGGCCTTTTCGGATTTGGCCTTGATGACCTGCGCCAGCTGGACGGCCGGCGTGTTGATCAAAGTAACCAACTTCGTCGCCGGTGCAACCAGCAGGCCGAGGATCTTGGCGCGCAGCACGTCAATGCTCGGCAAATCCGCCAGGGCGATGATGCTCGCTTCTTCGAGGCGCTGGTTGTTCAAGTAACCGAACTTGAGCTTCAGCTTGTCGAATTCCGCCGCGAAATTTTTCAGCGCCTTCGCCGCCGCGGAGATGTCCTTCTGCCCGGTGACGACCGCCATCTGTCCGGCCAGCGAGCCATTCAATTCCGCCACGCCGGCTTCCTTGGCGGCCACCCGGAAGACGGAATTTTTCACGACGTGAATTTCCGCGCCCGCCGTTTTCAGGCGTTTGCGCAACTCGGTCAGATGCGAGACCTTGAGACCCTGATAGCCCACCACGATGAAGAACGGCGATGCGTTCAACCGCGCGGCGTATTCTTTCGTCAAAATTTGTTTTTCTGCACGCATGGTAAAAATTTGGTTAATTGTTCAAGAACTCGCGGATGTCCACACGCACGGGCGGACTCATTGTCGCCGACAACGTGCAGGAACTGATGTAGATGCCCTTGACGCTCGTCGGACGCGCCTTGGCGACGGCCTCGATGACCGCACGGGCGTTGTCTTCGATCTGGTCGGGCTTGAACGAAGCCTTGCCCACGACCACGTGAACATTGCCCGCCTTGTCCGTCTTGAATTCAACCCGGCCCGCTTTGACTTCCTTCACCGCCCTGGCCGTGTCTTCGGTCACCGTGCCGGTTTTCGGATTCGGCATCAGGCCGCGCGGTCCAAGCACCTTGCCCAGTTTGCGGACTTCGATCATCGCATCGGGCGTGGCGATCGCCACATCGAAATCGGTCCAGCCGCCCACGCACTTGGCGATCATGTCCTCGAAGCCGACGTTTTCCGCACCGGCAGCCTTGGCCGCGTCCGCCGCCGCGCCGCTGCGCGCGAACACCAGGACGCGCACCGTCTTGCCGCTGCCGTGGGGCAACGGAACCGTGCCGCGAACCATCTGGTCGGATTGCTTCGGGTCAACGCCGAGACGGAACGCGAGATCAATCGTCTCGTTGAATTTCGCCTTCGGGAATTTTGCGAGAACGCTGACGGCGTCCTTCAATACATACGCCTTCTTGGCGTCCACCACTTCGAGTGCTTTCTTGAATCGTTTACTGGCCATGTGTTTTGGTGCGGTGCATGCGAGCTTTTGGCTCTCCCGCGGTTTGATGTTTAATTAACCGACAACTTCAATTCCCATGCTGCGCGCGGTGCCGGAGATGATCCGGACGGCGGCTTCTTCCGTGGAATAATTCATGTCTTTGGACTTCATCTTGATGATATCCAAAATCTGTTTGCGCGTCACCTTGCCGACCTTGTCCTTGTTCGGGACTTTGGAACCGGCGGTGATGCCGGCGGCCTTCTTCAGCAGAATGGACGCCGGCGGCGACTTGGTGATGAACGTGAACGACTTGTCCTGGTAAACCGTGATGACCACGGGAATCACCAGCCCCGCGTCATTCTTGGTTACCGCGTTAAATTCTTTGCAGAACGCCATGATGTTGACGCCGTGCTGACCGAGCGACGGGCCGACGGGCGGCGCGGGATTTGCCTGACCGGCGGCAATCTGCAGTTTAATTTGTCCTGTAACTTTCTTTGCCATATAAATTATTTTGTAAACCGCTAATCTTCGCTAATGGACGATAATCTTTTTTCTATCAGCGAAGATTAGCGCAAATTAGCGGTTAAATCTTCACGCTTTTTCAATCTGCCAGTATTCCAATTCGACCGGCGTGTTCCGTCCGAAAATATTCACCGTCACCTTCAGCTTGCCGCGATCCGGATCAATCTCCTCGATCACGCCGCTGAAATTCAGGAACGGTCCGTTGTTGATCTTGATCGTCTCGCCGACATCAAAATTGACCTTCGGTTTTTCCGTTTCTTCCGACGCGGAAATCTGCGCCTTGATGGCGTCCACTTCGGCGGCCGGCGTCGGCACCGGCGGTTCGCCGCCGACAAACCCGATCACGCCCTGCGTTTCCTTGATGAAATACCACGGCGCTTCGATGATGCGGTTGTTCTCATCCAGCAGCACCATGTCCACAAAAACGTAGCCCGGCCACAACTTGCGGTTGGACACGGTCTTCTTCTGGTTGCGCACTTCGACAACCTTCTCGATCGGCACCAGGACTTCCTTGACGTAATCCTGCATCTCGTCGGACTTGATGCGCTTCTCGATGCTGTCCTTGACCTTGTTTTCCTGGCCGGACAGCGTCTGGATGATGAACCATTGATTGCGCATGATCAGAGCTTGATGAATACCAGGTTCATGACGAAATCCACCACCACGGTGAACGCCCCGAGCAGGGCGATGGAAACGATGATGAGCGCCGTGGAGCCCTTCAGCTCTTCCACGGTCGGCCAGGAACACTTTCTCAGCTCCTCGCGCGTCTCCTGGAAATAGACCGACAGGCGGCGGATTTGCCCCTTCCACCACAGGAGGCCGAACAGGACCCCGATGACGACCACCCAGATCAAAATTTTTGTTAAATCGTTCACAATATCTTCTAGCTTGCCGGGCCGTAGCCCCGCGCATTTTACCCGTCTTCACTCTCACCTGCTTCCAGCGGAAGCTGGCGGAGAGGGAGGGATTCGAACCCCCGTTGAGCTTTCGCCCAAAGCGGTTTTCAAGACCGCCGCAATAGACCACTCTGCCACCTCTCCACTCGCAGATTGGCACGGCAGGAGGGACTTGAACCCACAACCAACGGTTTTGGAGACCGCTACTCTACCAATTGAGCTACTGCCGTATCCGCCCAATCTCTTTCGGACAAAAAGGGAGACGGAGAAGTCGAATCTCCGCCTCCCGAATTTTAATAAGCGTTACGAGATGACGTCGGACACGCGGCCGGCACCGATGGTGCGGCCACCTTCGCGGATCGCGAAGCGCTGACCTTTTTCCATCGCGACCGGCTTCTGCATTTCGATGTCCACCGAGACGTTGTCGCCCGGCATGACCATTTCCACGCCCGTCGGCAGCGTCAACGTGCCCGTCACGTCCGAGGTGCGGAAATAAAACTGCGGACGGTAGTTCGTGAAGAACGGCGTATGACGGCCACCTTCATCCTTCGAGAGGACGTAAACTTCCGCCTTGAACTTCGTGTGCGGCTTGATGGAACCGGGCTTGGCCAGGACCATGCCGCGTTCCACGTCGTCCTTCTTGGTGCCGCGCAGCAAAACGCCGACGTTGTCGCCCGCGCTTGCCGAATCCAACAGCTTGCGGAACATTTCGATGTCCGTCGCGGTGGTTTTGGCCGTGTCTTTCAAGCCGACGATTTCCACTTCTTCCATCTTCTTGAGGACACCGCGTTCCACACGACCGGTCACGACGGTGCCGCGACCTTCAATGTTGAACACGTCTTCGACGCACATCAGGAAGGGTTTGTCCACTTCGCGCGTGGGCAACGGGATGAACGCGTCAACCGCGTCCAACAATTCCTGAATGGCTTTTTCGCCTTCGGGCTTGTTTTCCATGGCCGCCGTGGCGCTGCCGCGAACGATGGGGGTCTTTTCGCCGGGGAATTGATACTTCGTGAGCAGGTCGCGGATTTCCATTTCGACGAGGTCGAGCAATTCCTTGTCGTCCACGAGGTCAACCTTGTTCAGGAAAACCACGATGGCCGGCACGCCGACCTGGCGGGCCAGCAGAATATGTTCGCGCGTCTGCGGCATCGGGCCGTCGGCGGCGCTGACGACGAGAATCGCACCGTCCATCTGCGCGGCACCGGTGATCATGTTCTTCACATAATCCGCATGGCCGGGGCAGTCAACGTGCGCGTAGTGACGGGTCGCGCTTTCGTATTCAACGTGCGAGACGGCGATGGTGACGGTCTTCGTGTCGTCACGAACCGTGCCGCCCTTGGTGATATCGGCATAAGAGATCGGCTGAGCCAGACCTTTTTTGCTTTGGGTGTGGACAATCGCCGCGGTCAAAGTGGATTTGCCATGGTCAACGTGACCAATCGTGCCGACGTTGACGTGCGGTTTCGTTCTTTGAAATTGCTCTTTAGCCATTTTATTCTCCTGCGTTAATGTTTCGTTCTCTGCTCGTTATTTTTTAATGGAGCCCATGATCAGGATTGAACTGATGACCTCGTCCTTACCAAGGACGTGCTCTACCAACTGAGCTACATGGGCGCACAAAAATCATTAGTCAAACCCGCAGCAATGCGCAAAACGACAAAAAACCAATCCCCTCATTTATTTTCTCCTGAAAATCCGAGGGGAAATCGGTGACTTGACTTTTTACTGACTTGCTACGCCGCATAAATTATGAAACGACCACTTTCATGTCAACACACAATTTATTATTTTCTTGGTCGTCCCGTCAAACCGGTTTCCCATGCTTCTCCGCGAGGATCTTCCGGGCGCGTGCCAGGGAGGCATCCATGTCCCCGCAGATGTTATCCAGGCCCAGCCGGTCAATAAAGCCTGCCCGCGTCAGCGCGAACAGCGGTTGCGAATGCGGGGCGCAAAGGATGAGCTGCTTTTTTTGTTTTTGCAATTTTTCAAACAAATCCTCCAGCGCGTCCAGTCCCGTCGCATCCAGCGCCAGCGCATCGCGCATCCGCAAAATCAATACCTCCGGCAGCTGGCCGGAACGCCGCAACGACGATTCCAATTTGTCCGCCGCGCCAAAAAAGAAGGCGCCAAAAATGCGGAACACCATGACACCCTCCGGAATGGTTTTGCCCGCGATCGTCTGCCCTGGTGCATTCGCCTGCGTTACATCCGCATCCGCGATGACTTGCGTCGTTTCTGAGAGCCGCTTGACCAGCAGCGCCGACGCCAGGATCAGCGACGCCCCCACCGCCGTCGGCAGATCCACGGCGACAGTCAAGCCAAACGCGCAGAGAAAAACCATCACGTCACTTCTTGGCCAGCGCTTGAGCCGCGCGAACTGATGCCACTCACCCATCCGCAGCGACACAACCACGAGCACGGCGCTCAACGCGGCCATGGGAATGTTTTTGGCCAGCGGTGCTGCCACCAGCAGAATCACCAGCAACGTCACGGCATGAATCATTCCCGCCACCGGGGTCTGTCCGCCGCTGCGCACATTGGTGGCCGTGCGGGCGATCACCCCCGTCACCGGCATTCCACCAAAAATCCCCATCGTCATGTTCGCGATCCCCTGCCCCATCAATTCCTGATTTGAATCATGCCGGTCGTCGATCATCCCGTCCGACACCACCGCTGACAGGAGCGATTCAATCGCACCCAGCACAGCCACCGTCAATGCCGTCGGCACCAGGGTGCGCCAGGCCTCCAGGGACAGTGACGGCCAGTGCGGCAGAGGCAACCCGCGCGGCATCGCGCCAAACTGCGAGCCGAGCGTCGCGATCCCGAATTTTTCGTGAAACTGGAAAGCCACCGAAGCCAGCGCCGCCAGAATCACCACCACCATCGAACCCGGCAATCGCCGCCCGATTTTTTTTGGCCAGAACCAGATCGCGACCGTTGCGGCCACGGCCAGCAGCACCGTCGGCAGGTTCGGCTGAAACCCTTCCGCCAGGATGCGCAGCTTGCCTAGGAAGTCCGGGGGCAGTTTTGTTTGCAGACCGAAGAAGTCCTTGATCTGCGTGCTCATGATGATGATCGCAATGCCGCTCGTGAAGCCGGTCACCACCGGAAACGGGATGTAGCGGATCATCGTGCCGAGTTTGCCGGCCCCCATCACGAACAAGATCACGCCCGCCATCAGCGCGCAGGCGACGAGCGCCTCCGGCCCGTGCGCGAGGACGACCGGCGCCAGCAATGGCACAAAGGCTCCCGCCGGCCCGCCGATTTGCACCCGCGACCCGCCCATCGCCGAAACCAGAAAGCCCCCAATGATGGCCGTGAAAATCCCAATTTCGGGATTCAGCCCCGACGCAATCGCCAGAGCCATGGACAGCGGCAACGCCACGATCCCGACGATCAGCCCGGCGGTGAGGTCGGCGGAAAAAGTCTGCGCCGAATAACCTTTCAGCGTGTCCACCAGCTTCGGTCGAAATGAAAATGCCCAGTTCATTTTTGCATCAAATAATTTAAATCGAGGATTCGGCAACCCTCGCGGTGGGATTAAACACCTTTTAAAATCATTTTGATGTGCCAAAATTGTCCTAAACACACCCTCCATTGGCCACCACGGTAAAACCTTCCGAGGTTTATGCCCGCGGATGCGCCGCGTCGTAGGCCTTCTTCAACCGTTCCGTCGTGACGTGCGTGTAAACCTGCGTCGTGACCAGATGCGCGTGGCCGAGCAGCTCCTGCACGCTCCGCAGATCCGCGCCCGCGTCCAGCAGATGCGTGGCGTAACTATGCCGCAGCTTGTGCGGGGTCAGCCCGGGATCCAATCCGGCGATGGCGAGATAGTTCTTCAACCGACGGGAAAGTTGCAATGGCCGGAGTGGCGCGCGTTTTTTGGTCTCCGCAAAAAAAATCGGCGAGGTCCCGCCCGGCGGCTGTTTGAACGTGTTCCAATAATCCTGGATGGCCATCAACGCGGGTCTGCCCACCGGCACGAGCCGTTCCTTTTTGCCTTTGCCGCGCACGCGCACGATCTGTTCGCTCCAGTCAATGTCGTCCACGCGCAGGCCGCACAACTCGCTCACGCGCAAACCGCACGAGTAGATGGTTTCGAGAACCGCAACGTCGCGCAACGCGGCGATTTGGGAAACCGGCCGGCCGGCTTTTTTCCCCTGCTGAAGTTTCAACCGCTCGAACGGCGCGATGAGCAGGGCTTCCATCTGCTCGCGGGTCAAAAATTTCGGCAGCCGCTTCTCCGGTTTCGGCAGCGATAAATTTTTAATCGGCGACACCTCGGCGCCGCCGTGCCGGATGAGAAACTTGTAAAACGTGCGCAGCGCGGAGAAGCGCAGCTGCACCGCCGCGCGGCTCAATTTGTTCCGGCCGAGAAAGCGCACGAAGCCGCGGAAATCATCCCGCTGAAGTTTTTCCCAGACCGGGGGCGACTTGCGCTCTTCCCGGTGCCAGCGCAAAAATTCCGTCAGCGCCTGCCGGTAATTCCGCTGCGTATAAACGGAAGCCCCGCGATCGGCCGCCAGATGCACAAGGAATTTGCCGGTCCATGCATCGGTCAACTCCGGCTGGCTGGTTGAATCGTCAGTCATTGTGAACCGAGGATAGGGCAACACGGCCCGATTGGCAGTAAAAGTAATCGGGCTGCGAGATCAATTCGGCGATTCCAGCCCTGAACCCTGCACATTGGTCTGGGTGAGGAACGCGCCCTGGTAGCCGGTCACGTTGATTCGGGCCAGCAGGACATTCGTCATGTTCGCGAGCGTCAGCCCGCGACTGCCGGTTCCCTGTCGGACCTTCCATCTACCACCCGACAGGCTGAATACCGGAAGGCAATCCTTGCTCCGCCTGCAAAAACGTCAGGGCCAGACGCAGGAAGGTTTCCGGAGCATCCGCATGAACCCAGTGGCCCGCCTCGGGAATGGTCTGAATCTTGGCCTGCGGAAACAGTTCGCGGATCAGGGGTTCGTCTTCCGGGTTGATATAATTTGATTTTCCGCCACGGATAAACAATGACGGGTTCACAAAGCGCGCCGTGGCCGACACTGGCGCACAGAGTTTCAATTCATTTTCCGCAAGCCCGCGCAGATTGATCTTCCAGAAAAATGCGCCGGCGGAATTCCGTCCCAGATTTTTCAACAGGAAACGGCGCAGCACCAGGTCGGGAATTTCCGGCGCCAGCGCGTCCTCGATTTGCTGCCGCGTCGAGAATGAATTCAAATCCAGCGCGAGCTGCGCGGCCAAAATTTTTGCATACGCCGGCGTGTAGGCGCGCGGCGCCATGTCGGCAACGATGAGTTTCCCGACACGTTCGGGAAATTGCAGCGCGAATTGCATCGCCGTCTTGCCGCCCATCGAGTGCCCGATCACCATCGCCGTTTCCAATCCCTGCGCCGTCATGAACTCATTCAGGTCTTCGGCCATCAGGGGATAATCCATCTCGTCGCTGTGCGGCGACAGGCCGTGGTTGCGCTGGTCCAGGGCGAACACCTGAAACGATCCCGCCAGACGCGAAGCGATGGGATGCCAGTTGTCCGAGGATCCCAGCAACCCGTGCAACAGGATGACCGCCCTGCCCCGACCGGATTCTTTGAAGTGAAGTTTCATGATTGTAAATTTTCGTTGCCAATTGTGTAACAATCCTGCGCCTGGTGCTCAATGCTTGAAATTGGATCATGACCGGGGGAGAATGCAGCCGATGATTTTGCGTGCCACCGAAAAGACCGTCCGCCTGCTGATGGCGGCGGGTTTCTGGCTTTTCGCAACGCTGTCACCCGCCGCCGAGCCGACGGGCCCGACCTTGCAGTTTGATTACGGCCATGGCGAGCCGCATGACAATCCGATCACCCGTTTCATGTATTTCGTGCCGTTGATTTCGCCGGCACCGGTTTTCGTTTTCACCAACGCCGGCAACACGCAATGTGCGCGCGTCCTTTCGTTGACCTGCCGCACCAATGGCCTGACCTTTTCGGCCACCTGTGAATTCGAATTCACCGGCACCGGCTCCCAGCAGAATGTTTTCGATCACACGAACAACATTCAAAATCACATGAAAGAACTGCTGGCGGGCGGGACCCTCAAGCACCAACTCGGCTCAATCAATGTCGCCGATGCCGGCAGCGGCAGCGTCCAGATCGAAGGCTCGCTCACCAACGGCCAGCAGGTCGTCAACCTGGTGCAGTTGCGTTTCAACGGCCACGGGCACACCAGCCCGGTGACCATCATCCTGAAGGACTTTGTTTATCAGAACGGCACGATTGGGGTGATGAACGAAATGGTGGCCCGGGTCAATGCCCTGACGTTCCGCCGCACCACCGGGACCCCAAAAATGGAAGTCACCCTGGCCTCGTTGAAGCGGAAGGATGCCGGCAACGGACTCTGGCAGAATCTTGTCGGCAGCCTGAAGGGAGCAACCGTGAATCTGTTTCTCCCGCCGCTCAAGGTGGAACCGGAAGGCCAGCAGGCCCTGCTGGGTTTTGGCCTCGCCCTCGCCACGGAAAAACCAACCTTCACTTTTCCGTTTTCCACCAAGTTGAAAAGCACGGCCCTGGCTGCGCCATAAAATCCGTCACTCGTCGCGTGGCGGAAACTCAAACGTGATCTTGCCCTTGGCGTCCATCACGAGAAACGCCGGGAACGGCTTGCCCGCCTTGGAAATAAATTTGTCGAGCAGGTCGCTCTTGTGTTCGGCGAGAATTTTCTGAGCCTGCGCCAGTTCAATCGGCTGCTCCAAAATCACCTTGCCAATCTTGAATTTGCACGCCTTGGCGTCCAGCTGGGATTTCTCGCAGAGGTAGCCCTGCTCCGTGTCGAATACATTGCCGCCGCACTTCGGGCATTTGCCGATCGGCTCCATGCCGGTAAAATCAAGCTTCGGCAACGGCTCGCTCGGCGCGCCGCCCTTGGCTTTGCCCTTTTTCTCGCGCGGCGCGAATTCAAACGCGGTCTTGCCGTCCTTTAGCACGAGGAACGCCTCGAACTTGCGATTGTTTTTCTTCGAGACAAAGCCCTTGAGCAGATCCGTCTTGCCCGTCGCGAGCAGCTTCTGGATCTGCGCCGGCTCGATCGTCTGCTGCAAAATGATCTTGCCGCTGCGGAAGGAGCAGGTCTTTTCCGGCGCGGCCTGTTTCTCGCAGACGTAGTTCATGCCCGCGTCATAGACATTGCCGCCGCACGCCGGACATTTGCCGAGCGGTTCCTTGCCGGTGAAATCGATTGGCGCGCTCGCCTCGCCGTCTTTGTTCTGGTCGTTGCCGAAATCAAACTCCGGCTTGAACTCCGCGTTCATCTTGATGATGGCCGCGAACGGGAAACCCTGCTTGCTGCGGAAACCCTGCAGCGGGCCAACGACCCCCTTCGTGATGAGTTCCTCCACCTCGAAAATTTCCAGCTGCCGGCTCGCCACGATTTTCCACAGCGCGAAATCGCATTTCTGGCACTGGAACTTTTTGTAGTTCTCGTGGATCTCACCGCCGCATTTCGGGCACGGGACGTTGAGCTTGCCGTAATCGCCCGGCACCGTGTCGCTCTCGTGCAGCTTGGCCTTGGCCACGATGTCGCGCGTCGCGTCGGCGATTTCCTTCATGAACTCGTCGCGCTGCATTTTGCCGCGCGCCATGAGGTTCAACTTGAATTCCCATTCGCCCGTCAGTTCCGGCGAACAGAGTTGCGGAATCTCCAACCCGCGCAGCAGCGTGATGAGCGAAAACGCCTTCGCCGTCGGCTGCAGTTCGCGACCGTTGCGGTGAATGTATTTTTCCCAGAGCAGCCCTTCGATGATCGTCGCTCGGGTCGCCGGCGTGCCGAGCCCCTTGTCATGCATCGCCTCGCGCAATTCCTCGTCATCAATCAATTTGCCCGCACCTTCCATCGCGCCGAGCAGCGTCGCTTCCGAATAACGCGCCGGCGGCTTGGTGACGTTCGCCTCGACTTCGATCTTCTCGGTCTTGACCGTCTCGTTCGGCTTCACCGGCACCAGGCTGGGCGTATCATCGGACTCCGCCGCTTCCTTGCCATAGACCGCGAGCCAACCCGCGTTCACCATCACCTTGCCTTCGCTCTTGAACGGCTCGCTCTCGACCCGCGTGATGCGCGTCGTCACCAGAAATTCCGCTGCCGGATAAAAGATCGCGAGGAACCGTTTCGTGACCAGGTCGTAAAGTTTCTGCTCCGGCTCGCTCAACGCTTTGGGCGCAACCAGCGTGGGAATGATCGCAAAGTGATCCGAGACTTTGGCATTATTGAAGATGCGCTTGTTCGGACGCACCCAGCCGTTCTTCAAGATCGTTTCCGCCGGCGTGCGGTAATTCGTTTCCGCCAGCATCGCCATCGTCGTCTTGACCGTCTCCAGATAATCTTCCGGCAGCGCGCGGGAATCCGTTCTCGGATAGGTCAGCACCTTGTGCTTTTCGTAAAGCGCCTGCGCCAGGCCGAGCGTGTTCTTCGCGGAAAATCCGAACCGCCCGTTCGCCTCGCGCTGCAAGGTCGTCAAATCATACAACTGCGGCGACATGGAAGTCGTTGGCTTGCTTTCCTCCGTGACGATGCCCGGCTTGCCCAGACATTTCGCCTTGATCGCTTCGGCAAACGCGACGTCCCAGACGCGCTCCTGCTTGAGCTGGTCGTCGCCTTCCTTCCTGGCAAACTTTTCGTCGAACCAGCGCCCGGCATATTCACCCGCCTCCGCGCCGAAGGTCCCGTGAATTTCCCAATAGTTGCGCGGAATGAATTTTTTAATTTTCTCCTCGCGTTCGACCAAAATCGCCAGCGTCGGCGTCTGCACGCGGCCGACCGTCGTCAGATGAAAACCGCCGGTCTTGGAATTGAACGCCGTCATCGCGCGGGTGCCGTTGATGCCGATGAGCCAGTCCGATTCGCTCCGGCACGTCGCCGCGTCGGCGAGCGGAATCATTTCGCTGTCCGTGCGCAGATGCGCGAACCCATCGCGAATCGCGGCGGGCGTCATGGATTGCAGCCAGAGCCGCTGGATGGGCTGCTTGGCCTTGGCATATTGAACGATGTAACGGAAAATCAATTCGCCTTCGCGCCCGGCGTCGCAGGCATTGACGAGCGCGGTGACGTCCTTGCGCTTGATGAGTTTGGTCAGGACTTTGAGCCGGGCCTCGTTCTTCTCGATGGGCAGCAGATCGAAGTGCGGCGGGATCACCGGCAGATTCGCGAAGGTCCATTTGCCACGCTTCACCTCGAACTGTTCGGGCACGGCGATGGTGAGGAGATGGCCGACCGCCGACGAGATGACATACTGGTCATTTTCGTAGAAGTCCGCGTTCTTCTCGAACTTGCCGAGCGCCTTGGAAATGTCTCCGGCGACGGACGGCTTTTCCGCGATGATAAGTGTTTTACCCATGCAATGAGCAAACTCTTAAGCTGCAAGATGCCGGTTGCGCAACTTAAATTTTTCACCAGACCAAAAAATTTCAACCCTGGATGGACACGGATGGACACGGATTTAGCCGTGAAAAGCGCGATGAAACTGCGCTGCCAGAATCAGTTTGGGGCGGATGAACCGGGGAAGCATTTGGTTTTGACGCCCGCCCTCACCCATGTCCTCTCCCCCGGGGAGAGGATTTTAACCTGGCCCGCTTTCGGTGATTCGGTTAAGCGTCCGGCCAATCCAGTGGCGGAATTTTTCAGAAGTGATTTTAACGTCCGCCCTCACCCTGCCCTCTCCCCCAGGAGAGGGAATGGCCAATGCACGCTTTCCGTTTCTCGATCGCGTGCCCGGCCAATTCAGCACTGGATTTTTCCAAGACGCGGGAACCGTTTCTCCCTCGCCTCGGGGGAGAGGGCCGGGGAGAGGGCGGTCGAGAAACTATTATCAGGCGGGGCGCGAGTTGTCCCAATCCGCAGCGGCTGCGCCAGACCTGACAGCGTAGGATTTTTTCAAGCGTGTTGGACTGGCCACGCGCTGCGGATTGGGACAATCCGCGCTCCGATGACGGGCGGGCGTTCCTAAAATTGCAGGAGACGACGTGTGGAGACGCTGACTAAAGCCTCGGAATTGAAATGAGCCTCGTCACCTCGTCTCCTGCAAAATTCACACCGGAGCGAGGGCATGAGCCCGCTGCAACGACCATAAGTTATAGTTCGTGTGTTTCGTGGTTGATCACATTCTTGTGGCACCCCGCTAGCGCATTCTCGGCGGCAGCAATGGCTGCACGGTGGTCGAGGGCGCGTTGGTGTCTTTGGTCTTGAACGCCGAGCGCAGCAGCCAGTGCCGCTTCAAGCCTTGCACCAGATCGTCCGCGTCGGTGACCGCCTTGGAAATACCGCCGAGCATGTTCGTGTTCGCCTGCACCTGAGCGTTCAAGTTGCTGGTGATGTCGGCGAGCTGGATGAGGATCGCCGCCAGGTTCGTGTCCGTGTTCACCAGCAGTGAATTCACATTTGTCAGAGCACCCTGGATCTGGTCATTGCCATTCGTGCCGAGCGCCCAGACCATCGGCCCGCCCGGTTCACGCAATTGTGCGCTGATGACGGCCAAGTTCGTGACGGCCGGCTGCGCGGCGATCAGGGTGTTGTTTGCTGAAAGCAGCGTGGTGTTCAAGTTCGAGGTGGCGTTCGCCGCATTGTCCAGCACGGTGGAAATTTTATTGGTCAGCGCAAGGATTCCCGGCAATGCTGATTGCACCTGGGAAACCATCGCCTGCAGCTGGTCGGAAACCGGCGGCATCTCCACGGCGCGCAACCACGCAGTATCATCACCGGGTTTGAAAATCTTGTAATGATGATGACGCCCATCCCATGAGGCCACGATGCGTTTGCGATTTACCTGGTTGTTGAAGATATAAAGGGAGTTGGATTCCAAGATCGCCGTTGCCAGCAATTGCGCGTTGGTTTCGCTGAAAACCTGCTCAAGGTGATCATAGGCATGAAAAAGCAGATTGGTATCCGCATTGAAAATATCCTGCGCGAGCTGCCAGCTGCCGGGCGCGGCGGCCATCAAATTTTTCGACTCTTCCAAAGTGTGGATGGAAACCGGTTGCGTGACGACCAGCGCGTAGCCGTTGGTGCCGCGCGTGACTTCCAGCTGGCGCTGGTTGAGAAATCCGGCGGCATTCACTTTTACGAACGAACCGCCCGTCCAGAGTTGACGGAAGGAATCATCAAGCACCTCAAATTCAATTTTGACGTTGTGGGGATCGCGTGGCGGCATCGGCAGAATACGCGTGATTTGCCCGACGGGAAAACCCATCAAATAAACCGGGTCACCCACGTTCAAGCCGGCGGAACTTTGGACGTAGGCAAAAAACGGCGCCTTGATCTTGAACCAGCCCTTGCGTTCCGCCGTGTGGTAGATGTAATAGCCGAAGCCGAACAGCAGCAGCGCCGTCGCCAGGAACACAAACCAGCCCACGGCGCGTTCCATCCGGCTCAGGCGCGTGCGCAGTTGCGGGGTCAGATCTTGCAATGCCATATATTTTCAGTTTGCGGTTTCGAGCTGGACGGCCAGCAATTCTCTGACCACCGGGTCGCTGGTCTTTTCCACATCGGTCCAGTCGCCGAGCGGAATAAATTTCTTGTCGCGCAACAGCGCGAATTTCCTCCGCGCGCCCTGCCAGTGACGCAAATCATCCGCGGTGACAATGATCGTCATCGACTTGCCGCCGGACAGTTCATGTCCCTGCGACAACCGGTCCAGAAACCGGAGCCACCATTGCAGGTGCCGCGCCCCCAGGCCGGCCAGCGGATTATCCAACAGCAGCACTTCCGGTTTCAGGATCAACGCCCGCGCCAGGGCCACGCGTTGCCGCCAATTGGCTGCGATGTTCGACGGCGTCACATCCGCGAGCGGTGTGAGTTCCATCAAATCCAGCAACGGCTGCGCCTGATGCGCGGCTTCAGCAGCGGTGAGGTTATTTTGATAGCGCAATGGCAACGCCACGTTTTCAGCAATCGTCAGCTGGTTGAAGAGATTCCCACCTTGAAAAACAAAGCCCACGCGCAGCCGCTCGGCCAGTTCCGCCTCGCCAAAATCGCTCGTGTCATTTCCAAATAATTTATAACTGCCGCTGGTTGACGACATCAGCCCGGCGGCCAGCATCAGCAGATCGCTTTTGCCGGAATGTTCCTGGCCACCGACGACCCAAAATTCTCCCTCCGCCACCATCCAATTCACGTCCTCGACCACCGTGAAGCTGGCGTCGCGCATCGCGGCGATGCTCACGTCGCGCATTTCGATGGCCGGGATGTTTTGATTTTCGCTCATGCCACCAGATAAAGGATGATGAACAACGCATCGATCAGCACGCAGACGATCACGCCTTGCGTCACCGCGCGCACCGCCACGCGCGAGACATCTTCCAGTCGCAGCGGCTGCGCCAGCCCGTGATAACACGTCACGACCGCGATGAAAAATCCGAACGCGATGGTCTTCAACGCGAGCAGGGCGAAGTCCAGCCAGCCGAGCCCCTCGGTGATTTGCTTGAAATAATCGCCCGGCGTCAACGGCACGTCCTGCAAAAACGCGAACAGATACCCGCTGCCCAGCGCACCGATGATCAGATAAACCGTCAGCGAAAAAATGCCCAGCGCCATGCCGATGACCCGCGGCACGATGAGATAATGCACCGGGTCAATTCCCAGCGCCTCCAACGCCTCCACCTCGCCCAGCGCGCGCGCCGTGCCGAGCTCAATCACGTTCGCCGTGCCAACGCGCGCCAGCACCAGCGTGGCCGCCAACAGCGGCCCTAGCTCGCGCACCACCACGATCACCATCGTCGAACCGAGATAGCTGATGGCGCCGACCTTGGCCAAAGCGGAGACGGTCTGCCCGACCACGAGAAACCCCAGCGCCAGCGCCACGAAACCGAACATCGGCAACATCGCCACGCCCGCGCGCGCGATCTCCTGTCGGATGCGGGGACGGAGGACATTGTCCGCCACACGAAATTTTCTCAGGATGACGCCGAACGTGATCAGCGCAAACGCGCCGAGCCCTTGTATCGTGAGCAGTCCGAGGAATAATTTCCGGCCGAGCAGGTCGGTGTAGGATTTCGGCATGGCCGCGCGCCGGAACACCTGCGTGTTCGCCAACTCGAATGCCTTTGCCAGATTCCCGCGCACACGGGCAGCGTAGAGCATAACGCCGTCCGGTCAAAAATGTTTTTCCGCTCCCGTCCGGCTGGCTCCGTGTCAAATTCCGGGACGCTGTGCATCAAATCGGGCTTGATTTTGCCCGTCCTCAGCACCCACGAATCTGGCCTGCCCTATGCTTGAAGTCAGCCATGGTGAAAATCAGTTACAGCTTGGGGAAGAAGCACCGGGTGCTCCACAAGTTTGTTCCGGCCAACCGTTCCGAGCAGACTTGGTTCGGCCGGGAAGACGAAGTGGTCATCGCGGTTGTTTCCTTCTCCCTTCTGTCTCTTCTTTGCTTCATTGGCCTGGTTTATTTCTGGGCCCGTTAAAAGCCACCCGCGGGGTGAAGAGACGTTGGCGGGTCATTCGTAGAATGGCTTGGGACGTTTCACAAAAAACTGTTCTTCTGACCCTGCGTCGTTGCACAATTCCGACGATGACACATGCCGCCAACCAAAAGCGCCACGCACAGCTCGCCGCTGAAATCCGCCGGCACGACCACGCCTATTACCTCGAAGGTCGCCAGCTCATCACCGACCGTGAATACGATGCGCTGTTCAAGGAACTTCAGGAGTTGGAGAAAAATTTCCCCAACCTGGTCACGCCGGAATCACCCACGCAACGCGTCGGCGGCGCACCCAGCGAAAAGTTTGCCCGCGTCAAGCACCTCGTGCCGATGCTCTCGCTCGACAAGGTCGAGGCCAGCGATTCTCCGACGAAGGATGAGGAACCCGACCGCGACAAACGTAATCAAGCCCAGGACGAAAACACGCTCGCCGAACTCCGCTCCTTCGACATGACCATCCGCAAGCATCTTGGCCGCGACGACGTTCAATACATCATCGAGCCGAAGGTGGACGGGGTTTCCATCAGCGTTCACTATCGCCATGGCAAGCTCGCACTCGGCGTCACGCGCGGCGACGGCACCGAGGGCGACGACATCACGACCAATCTTAAAACCGTCCGTGGTATTCCACTGGAATTGTCCCCCGTAGCGGCGCTCGGCAGAGCGCCGCAAACTTTAAGACAAACGACGCAAATGCAAGATGGCGGCGCTTTGCCGAACGCCGCTACGCCGGAATTGCTCGAAGTGCGCGGCGAGGCTTACATGGCGATCAAGGAATTCGATGTCATCAACAAGCGGCTTGAAGCCGGGGGCGAAAAACCGTTTCCCAACGCCCGCAACGCCACCGCCGGCACGCTCAAGCAACTCGATCCCAAGCTGGTCGCACAGCGCCCGATTCGCGCGGTGTTTTACGCCACCGGTGCCGTGGATGGCATCGAGTTCAAGACGCATTCGGAAATGCTGGAAGCACTCGCCCAGTTTGGTCTGCCCACGCAAAAACTCTGGTGGGTCTGCGACGGCATCGAGGAAGTGCTGAAGATTTACCGCGAGAAAATCGTCGCGCATTACGACGAGGACAAGGACTTGCGCCGACAGTTGCCTTACGAGATTGACGGCATCGTGCTCAAGGTCAATACGCTCGCGGACTGGGCGAAGATTCCCGGCCGCAGCCGTTCGCCGGGTTACGCCATCGTACACAAGCCCGTCCCGTGGATCACACCGGCGGAGACCGTTTTAAAAGCCATCACCGTGCAGGTTGGACGGACTGGCGTGCTCACGCCCGTGGCCGAACTTGAACCCGTCTTCGTGCAAGGCTCGACGATTGCGCGCGCCACGTTGCACAACGAGGACGAAATCCGCCGCAAGGACATCCGCATCGGCGATACCGTGGTCATCCGCAAGGCCGGCATGGTCATCCCGGAGATTTTCGAGGTGGTCAAAACCAAGCGTCCGGCGGGCGCGAAGGAATTCGATTTGTTCCAGCACGTCGGCGGCAGATGCCCGGCGTGCGGCGGAACGATTGCGAAGGACAAAATCAAAACTTCCCGCAATGCCGAAAGCCCCCTCACCCCGTCCCTCTCCCCCGCTGGGGGAGAGGGTGGCCGAAGGCCGGGTGAGGGGGAAACCGATGACGAAGTCGCGTGGCGCTGCCAGAACATCGCGGGCTGTCCGGCGCAGCTCACGCGGCGCGTGGAGTATTTTGCACAACGCAAGGCGCTCGACTTGGAGTCGCTTGGCGGCATCGTAGCCGAGAAGCTCGTGGAACGCGGCCTCGTCAAGGAACCGCTCGACTTGTTTAACCTGAAACTGGAAGTGCTTGGCAAATTAAATCTCGGCACGGACGACGAGCCGCGCACTTTCGGCGAGAAGAACGCCACGAAAGTTCTCGACGCGCTCCAGCGCGCCAAGACCGCGCCACTGTCACGCTGGATCCACGCGCTGGCGATTGCCGACGTGGGCGAAGCCACCGCCAAGCAACTCGCCGCCACGCACGATTCGCTGGAGGCGCTCGCCGGTTCCGAAGTGCTGCGCGACATCCGCGACCTTGGCGCGAAGGAAAGTGAACGCGCCGAAATCAGTCCGCGCTCGCGCAAGAATCCCCCAAAGGACGAACCCGAGAAAGCAAAACGCGAACAGCGGGATGCGGAGCTCAAAGCGGCGATTGCCGAAATTGAATCGCGGCTGGACGAAGGCGGGTTGAAGGCGAAGCTGGTGGAAGTCGGCCCGGTGGCGGCGGCGAGTGTGCTGGATTTCTTTGGCTCAACTGCCGGAAAGACGATTCTCGCACGCGTCCAAGAATTGAACATCAAACCCGCCAGCGAAAAGGCTGCGATGGCTGCGACGACCAAAGGGCTTTTTGCCGGAAAAACGTTTGTGCTGACCGGCACGCTACCGACGCTATCGCGCGAGGCGGCGGCGGCGAAGATTGAAGCACTCGGCGGCAAAGTGAGCGGCAGCGTGAGCAAGAAAACAGACTTTGTCCTGGCGGGTGAGGAAGCCGGTTCCAAGCTGGAGAAGGCGCGGCAGCTCGGCGTAAAAATTATTGATGAAAACCAATTCCGCGCGTTGCTCGCATGAGTTGCAACTTGTAAAAAAGCTGTCATCAAATACCCGAAACCAAAGATGGCAGAAAATTCTCATCACCCCCCGGTGTCCCATTCGGAAATGCCGCCGCCAGTCACTGTGGGTCGCCGCAGAAAAACCGTCCTGCTGGGGCTGGTGTTTCTGGCCTGCCTCGCCTGGATCGTCCTGACACGCCTGCACACGGCGGAGGAGCCGTTGGATCGGGACATCTGCACCCAGATCCTGATGGGGCGGGTGCTCGCAGACGGTGGCCGGCTGTATGTGGATACGTTGGAATTCAAACCCCCGGGAATGTTCGTCATCTGGCAGGTCATCCATCAACTTGTCGGAACCAGTCCGCAGGTTGTGGTATGGACTAACATTCTGGTGACGACCCTCAGCCTGATCGGTGTGTTTATGGCGGCCTCGGCAAAACCGTGGGGATTTTCAGCCGGTCTCTGGGCCATGGGCTTCTGGACGTTGATCAGCGGTGACATGATGCTCGAGGCCAATCAACCCAGCAACGAGGTGTTCATAAATACGTTCATGGTCTGGGGCATTGCGTTATGGCTGCGGGCCGAGGCGACACCGGCCGGACGCTGGCGATATGCCACCGCCGGACTTTTCCTGGGTTGCGCCACGCTCATCAAACCGGTGCTGATCACCGTCGTCTGCATGGCCTTGGGCTGGTTCGCGGCCGGAGGTTTGGCCCCGAAGACATTGAAACGCCGCGCCGGGACAATCGCCTGGGTGTTGCTGCCAGTTGCCGTCGGTTGGGGACTGATGGTGCTCTATTTTGTCTGTCGGGGACGAGGGGAGGCGCTCTATGACGGCGTGGTGCGTTATGCCATCTTCTATGCCCAAAGCCAGGGCGGCCATGCGGAAATAATCACTCCGAGCATCTGCCTGAACATTCTTCAGGGCTTCACCGATAAATTATTTCCCCCCCGCATGTTTTTTCTGGCCCCGTTGACAGGGTTGACGATTTTGGGAATCGTGGGAGCCTGGTTGGATGGCCAACGCCCGCAAGCCCTGACCCTTGCCGGCTGTCTCCTTGGCACTTTGCTGTCGGTGTCCATTCCCGGAACGTATTTCCCGCACTACTACCAGTTTTATCTGCCCATCCTGGCAGTCGGCGCGGGCTGGGGCATTGCCGCCATGGCGAACTCCCTGCGGAAACGGGTGCTGGCATGGGGCATCGGGCTGGCTGCGCTTCTCTTGTTGCTGTGGCATATCGTGCCCGACCTTCGTTTAAACGCGGAAACCTGGGCCCGCATGAAGCAGGGAGACCCAGGAGGGATGTTCCGGGAGATGGAACGGTGCGGAGCGGCAGTTGACCGGATGCTCCTGGCTGAGGAATCTGTATACGTTTGGGGAGAGGATCCCGGGGTTTACTATTACAGCCACCGTCGTCCGGCAAGCGGCATATTCTGGGCGAACCGGCTCATTTGGGGACCATCGAAAAAACTGGCCACGCTCAAGGTTCTTGATGATCTCAACAAAAACCAACCATCGCTCGTGCTGATAGAGGAGGGTTCGCGACTGCCGTCGGATCATCCCGTAGGCCAATGGATAAATCATCACTATGTCCGGTCACCAAAAGCGAGATTCTCCGAACTTTTCACAGTTTACCTCCGTCGAGACAGCGCACTTGCCGCGCGGCTTTCAACCAACCAGGAGCCGTTTGCGCTCACCCTGACGGATGTGAACCCCGGCTTTCTCAAGCAATCCGCCGATGATCTGCTCCAGGCAGGACGAAGCCGCGAGGCCCGGGCGTATTTACACAAAGCTGTGGCCCTTGATGCCAGTCATCCGGAAATTGACAATCAACTGGCCTGGTTGCTGGCGACCAGCTCCGAAGCCGGTCTCCGTGACGGCCCGCGCGCCGCGCAACTCGCAGAACGCGCCTGCCAGCTCACTGATTTCAAAGAGCCCGTTTATGTCGGCACTTTGGCGGCGGCCTACGCGGAGGCGGGACAATTTGAACCGGCGATTGTGGCAGCTCAGAAGGCCTGCGAACTGGCCTCCAAATCGGGCACGCCGGAATTGCTCGAGGCAAACCAGGAACGCTTGGTTTTATATCGCGCCCACCAGCCCTATCACGAAGATGCCGATTCGACTCAAATCAAGCCGTCAACTGGTGCCATTTCTGGTTCAAACTGGTGATGAGAGCAATGCATGCAACTGGCACTGACAGCTTGGATTTGGCCAGCCGGCGGACTGCAATTGATAAAATAAAATTATCCCAACCGACACCGGAATTTCGAGCAGGCTTTTGTTACGTTCGATGCGCTCAGTATCCCATGGAGAGGGAGAAAAGGTTTCAGCGTCTTTGGCAACACTCGCGAATGGATTTAGAGCGTTTCCATAATTCACGTAGCGTAATGGGCATGCAAAAAGAAGCCGAGGCAATCCGCGGGTGAAATGGTGTCAAATGCCACACTTGCGGCGACCAGCAATTCCGGCTGGGTGCGCGGGGACAGGCTGCGCAGGAACCGGGAGTGAAGATTCTGGACGAGGCGGAGTTTTTAAAACTGCCTTAACACTAAACCAGCACAAGTATCATTGAGAGCGCCGGCGAAGGCTCTTTTTTTTCTTAAGCCGCAACATTGGGCGTTCCACCCCGTAGTAGGAAAGGGTCGCCACCGTAATTGCCGCAACCCACCATGTCCGCCAATCGTAAAGCAGCGCGCGCAATGGTGGTGAAGTAATCTTGCATAGAAACAACACATGCCAGATATAGAGCGAATACGACAGAATTCCCAATTGATTTATCGGCTGCCAATTCAAGAATCGAAACGTGAGGCTGTTCGGGCGTTGAACTGAAATCCACATCGCTATCAAGACAGTAAACGCCTGAATGCTGGGAATAAATGCGAGGATCAAGTTTCCTTTCATGCTGCCAAGCAGTCCCAAAACCGCACCAGCCGCAAGGGTGATCAATGCTGCAATCAATACCAGGGAAGATGCTGCTGAAGATAATACCGGCATGGCGCGTCGGACCCAAAATGCTCCAAGACAACCCACCGCCAGAGAATCTGCATAAACCAGAATTGAATTACTTCCAAAAACCCGCCCGTAAAATTCTCCTGAGTTTACAACGTTAATGTTGCTTAATCGCATTATCGGACAAAGAACGATTGGAAGCAGGAGCAACAAATAAGCAAGACGAGGGCGCCGCCAGAGAGCAAAGGCGGCAAGGCAAAGTGGCCAGACTAAATAAAATTGTTCCTCCACGGCCAGACTCCAAAAATGACCAGTATAACTGGCGACCGGACCAACCATGTTCCGGGTAAATGTAAGCGCGCCAATCCAGGAAGAACGGCTTTCGCCATAATATGCTCCCAACCAAAGTAGCATCGCCAGAACTCCGAGATAGACAAAGTAAACTGGAAAAATGCGGAGGCAACGACGGAGGAAAAAGTTCCTGATTGAAATGGCATCCCGCTCTTCAGCCTCTTGCAACAATAGATGGGTAATTAAAAACCCACTTAAAACAAAAAAAATCCTTACCCCCAAATTGCCTTGCTGGAGGACAACCCATCCCCACATGGGAATTTTGCTTTCTGGAAAACCCACCGTATAAACTGAATGATCTAAAATCACCAAAAGAATAGCCAGCGCACGCCACCCATTGAGTGATGGAATCTGTCCGCTTTTAAAACTTGCCGTGATGCCCATGTGGAATGGCGGCTATCCTAAGCACGACAAGCGCTAAATGATACTGTTATCTCCGAAATTTAATCCCAAATTTACCCGATACAGGACGGACAACTTCCGTTCCGAAAAATTAAAATTGGCCAGGTCTTTCCTCGCCCCGGCCTGCTCCCTGCGGAGAGGGAGAAACAAATTCGGCGCCTTTGAAATTGCTTGCGACGGGATTTAATTGATAAAAACCCGTTGAGGATTTGCGCTTGCCGTCTTGTGTGTTCTATGTGAAAACACATTGGCAACGAATGAAAACCAAGGCTGACATCGTCGCAAACTGGCTCCCGCGTTACACGGGCACGCCGCTCAAGGATTTCGGCAAGCACATCCTGCTCGTCAATTTCAACAACTACGTGGAGATGTTCGCCAAGTGGCACAAGGTGCCCATTCGCGGCGCGGACAAGCCGATGCCCAACGCCACGGCCGACGGCATCACCATCATCAATTTCGGCATGGGCAGCGCGAGCGCGGCAACGATCATGGATCTGCTGTCGGCCATCCATCCGGAGGCGGTGCTGTTCCTCGGCAAATGCGGCGGGTTGAAACACGTGGCCGAGCTGGGTTCGCTGGTGCTGCCCATCGCGGCGATCCGCGGCGAGGGCGCGTCGAATGATTATTATCCGCCGGAAGTGCCCGCGCTGCCGGCGTTCAGTCTGCAGAAAGCCATCTCCACCACCATCCGCGATCACAAACGCGATTATTGGACGGGCACGGTCTACACCACGAACCGCCGCGTGTGGGAGCATGACGAAGCATTCAAAAAGTATTTGAAGAAGATCCGCTGCATCGGCATTGACATGGAAACCGCGACGATTTTCATCACCGGCTTCTACAACGAAATCACGACGGGCGCGTTGCTGCTGGTGTCCGACCAGCCGATGACCCCCGAGGGCGTGAAGACCGCGGCGAGCGACGCGAAGGTGACGCAGGCGTTCCTCGACAAGCATCTGCACATCGGCATCGACTCGCTGAAGCAGCTCATCAACCGCGGCCTGACCGTGAAGCATCTTCGGTTCTAAACTTCTCCTGTTCAAAAATCAAAGCAGTCGAAACGCCGATCTATTTTCAGCCGTCCCGCTGGACAATTAAAGCGGAGCGCGGGTCTGCGACCCGCAGCAGCTTGGCGAAACAGAATGCGCTCAAACAACTGTGACCGCTTAGGCTCGAAAGTGCTGCGGGTCGCAGACCCGCGCTCCATACGGCAGTTATCCCAGCCGTTGCCGGAATTCCGCGCAGGCCTTTGCGATGTCCGGCGCGTTGAGAATCGCCGAGACGACACAAATTCTTTTCGCGCCAGCCGCCAGCACATCGTCGATCATCTGCAAATTGATCCCACCGATCGCGAACCACGGCACGGTTGCATTTGCCGCCGCCCAGCGGACGTAGTCCAGTGTCACGGGTTTGGCCGTCGGCTTGGTGCCGGTGGCGTAAATCGGCCCGATGGCGATGTAATCCGCACCGGCGTCGAGCGCGCGTTGCGCCTGCGCGGGGGCGTGGGTGCTCAAACCGATTTTCAGTTGAGAGTTGAGAGTTGAGAGTTGAGAGACGTGCGTGAAGCCGGCGTCGAAAAAATCTTCCTGGCCCAGGTGGCAGATATCCGCGCCGACTTCGCGGGCGATGTCCAGATGATCGTTGATGACAAAGCCCACGTTGGCGCGGCGCGTGACGGGCAAAATCTTTTCCGCCATGCGGCGGATTTCCTCGGGCGAAGAATTTTTGGCGCGCAGCTGGATCAGGTCACTACCGCCGTCACAGAGCATCTGCGCGACGAGTTCGGGCGCCCGGCCATGCAGATAGGCCGTGTCCACGAAGGTGTAAAGTTTGCAATCGCCGAGCGGTTTCACACGAAAAGATTAATTCATTTTACAGGAGATAACAGAGGAAACGGAGTCGGAGATTTAATTTCCTTCGCTTAAATCACCGAGCCATTCCAAACCAGTTCTCTGTTGACTCTGTTTGCTCCTGTTCAAACAAAATTCAGCGTGTCTTTGCAAACGCCATGCGCCGGAACCAGTCGCTGCGAGCAGCGAGCGCAACGAGTGAATTTTGCAGCGACGGCGTGAGGATGAGCCGTTGCAGCCATTTCGCCCAGGCCAGGCGGCGGGCAAAGGCAAAGTCGCAATCGCGCGCGATTTTTTGGCGGGCTTCACGCCACGAAACCTGGCTCCGGCTCCACGCGACCAGCGGCCCGATGGCCAGTTCTGCCGATTCAAACGCCATGGACATGCCATTGCCGGCGACGGGCGGAATCATCGTGATGGCGTCACCCACGCAAATCTCCGCGCGACCGGCGGCCTGCTGCGGTCGCAACGAAAGCCCGGCAACGGCGCAATAAGAATCTTCCGCAAACTCCGAATTGGCGAGTCGCTTGCGTAACAGCGAATCCGCCGGGCCGCGCAACAGTTCCCGCCCGTTTCTGGCTTCCCCATTTTCATCCGCACGTTTGCGAAAAAGCCCGCAGATGTTCACTTCGCCGTCATTGATTTTGCACAGGCCGACGTAGCCGCGTGGCGAGACGTGCATCTCCAGATCGGCGGCGAGCGCGACGTTCCGGGCGTGAATCTTCAGGCCGAACCAGCGTGCCCCGCCCGGCTCCGCCTGCGCCCGCCGGCCCGTGGCGCGGACAATGCCCTCGCCAAAATCCCCGGCAAATCGCCTGCCTTCAAACATTTCGCCACCGAGATCACGGAATTGGTTTACCAGCGCGGCGTCCAGCGTGAAGCGGGAAAGACAAATCGCCGGTGAAGGCAGCGGTTGCGGCGCGGTTGATTTGGTCGTGGAATAAAAAGCCGTGCTCCGCGCAGAGACGGCCCCGGTCTGCTCGAGCAATTCAGCCAATCCCAGCCGCGCGAGCGTGGCCTGACCGCGGCCGCTGATGAATTCGCCACAGACGCGGTGACGCGGATAATTGCCCGCCTCATGAATCGCCACGGGAATTCCTTGCCGACGCAGTCCGATTCCCAGCGTCAAGCCGGCCAGTCCGCCGCCGACAATCTGGATTGGTTTGGGCGCGGACATCTTAGTTGATCCGTTGCGCAACGAATAAATGGCTGAAGAATCCGGCGCGATGCTCGGTGAGCCGCCAGTTTTGTTTGTCCGGCCAGAGCGCGGAAATCTCCTGGCCAATGAATCCGGCCCGGATGCTCACGGCGGCGTCATGCAACGTGACATCATTGCAGCCGATGAACCGGAGCAGTTGCGCGCAGGCAAATGCACGACTAAATCGGTGCGGCTCGACGGCGATGAACAGGTTTGTGCGCCGGGAAATCTTCCGGAGCAATTCCACGAGGCGGACATCTTTGAAATGGTGCAAAAATAAATTGGCCACGATGATTTCGCCGTCGCCCACCGGTGGTGCCCATTCAAAAACATCGGCCACGACCGGCTCGACCTGCCAGCCGAGATTCGCAAAGGCGGCAAGCGTTTCGCCGGAAATATTTTTTTGCAGATCCAGCAGGGTCGCGTTTACGCCCAGCCAGCGCGGTGAGATTGCTTCCGCGACACGCAGCAGAAAATTCCCGTCACCCGCGCCGAACTCGGTGATTTGTTTGGGCGCGGGGCCGTTCCAGTTCTTTTCCAGCGCTCGAGTCATGATCGCGTGGTTCCGCATCCAGGCATTGACGCGGCGTAAATCGCGGCGCGAACGCGCGGCGCGCGGATCGGCCGGCGGCAGCGTGTCAAGGAGTTCCGGTTGGACGATGCGTTGCATTTCGAGGACGAGAAGGAGAACGACGATTTAAATTTGTTTCACTTCCAGCAAGGCACCGTGGCAGCTGAAGCCGGCGCCAAACGCGGACATCCACCAGAGGCCGCCGGGCGCGGGTTCGCGCAGCGCGCGTTCGAGGACGAAATAAACGGTCGGGCTGCTGATGTTGCCGAAGTCGCGCAGCACGGCGGAACTGTGGCGCACGTCGTCCGCGCTCAGTTTTAATTTGTCGCGCAGGGCGAGAATCACCTCGCGCCCGCCCGTGTGCAAAACCCAGCCGTCGATCTGTTCGCGTTTCACGCCGGCCGCCACGAGCGAGTCGGCCAGCAGCCTCGCGGCCGCGTCGCTGGCGACCTGCGGCACCTGCGGCAGCAAAATATTCCGCAACATTCCATTTTTGTGGCTGAACCGGAGCGTGTCGCGCTCGGCCGTCACGAGGGACGAAGCGGCGAATTTCCATTCCACGCTGCGGCGGCCCGGCAAAGGTTCGCCGGCCAGAACGGCCGCGGCCGCGCCGTCGGCGAACAGACAGGCACTGATCAAAACGCCGGCATCGTCGTCGAGATAAAATGCCGCGCTGCAAACCTCGACGCAGATGGAGAGAACTTTTTTGGCGCGGCCGGCGGCAAGGATGGATTCTCCCGCTCGCAGATTCGGCAGGGCCGCGCCGCAGCCCTGGCCGACAAGGTCGAGCGCGAAAACATCGGAACGCAACCCCAGCGGCTCGCAGACATAACTCGTCAGGCCGGGACACAAATAGCCGGTGCAGGTGCTGATGATGACGCTGTCAATTTCCTCCGGCGAACACTCCGCCTCCTTCAGCGCCCGGCGCGCGGCCTCAGTGCAGAGCGCCGGCGCGTGTCGGGCGAAGCGGGCCTGCAACGCGTCGGGCGTCTGGTCGAAGATTTCCAGGAACGGGTCGAGCGCCAGATGACGCGCGGCAATGCCGTTGTCGCCGCAGAGGACTTTCCTCAGAATGGCCTGGGAACGGGGCTTCAGTTGCGCAATCTGCGGCAGGTTTTGCACCGCCGCCCACGCGTCGCGCTGGGGGTAGCGGTGCGGAGGAACTGCGGTGCCGAGACCGATGATAAACATGGCGGACTTTAACGCACAATGTCGGAGCACGCCACTTTTTACCATGAAAACGGCGGCGGAATTTCTTCCGCCGCCGCGCGTTTCCAGATGGATTTGAGGTCCCGGCAAAAGAGTCGAAGCGACGCCTCGTCGCTTGCGCGACGGGTTGAGATCGTTGAAAAAAACAGGTTCCCGGCGACGAAGGCGTCGCCGCCACGTGTTTTGCAGAGGTCTCGATTTGCTATTTCAAACCGGCCAGATAGCCAAAGCGGGCGCGGAACTGCTCCGGCGTCACATTGATGACGGCAGCGAGCTTGCCCAGCTGCCTTGCGTCCTCGAAATCCTCGCATTCGAGACGGATCATGTAGGCACAGGCGCATTCGTAGGCCTCACCATCCACGTTGACCTTGCGGTTCTGCATGCGGCCGGTCTTGGGGTCGAGCATTTTTTCGAACGGCAGCGGGTTCATCTTGCCGTCCACGAAGCTGATGATGGCGCCGTATTCTTCAGCCTCGGGCGAACGGAGGAACTTCACCGCCGCGTAACCGAGGTCGCGGGTGTATTCGGCATCGAACGGGATCGGATCGGCGCAGCGCAGCTCGTAGCCGAGATCCTTGTCAATGAAGGTCATCTTGATGCCGAGCTTTTCGAGGCGCACGGTCAACAATTCTTTCATCAGGCGGCCGAATTCGATTTCGCCCAGGCGCAGATGGCCGTGATCGTCACGGATGACTTTACCAAAACGTTCGAGCTGGCCGCCGGGCAGCGCCGCAATCAGACCCCGTTCCCCGAGCGATTCAATCAGACCTTCCGCCAGAACGACGAGGCCGTATTGGGAGCCTTCCGCTTTGCGCTTGATGATGGAGCCGATGATGATGTCGCACACTTCGTCCACCGTGACGGAGCGCCCGCGAAATTCCTCCGAGATGATCGCGAGCGTGGCCGCCGAGGCCTTGGCGATGCCGAGCGCGAGATGTCCCGCCGCGCGGCCCATGCTGATGATCAGATACCAGCGCGACGTCGTGCGGGCGTCTTCAATCAAATTGCGGACGATCTGCACGCCGTAGTGGCGGGCGGTCTCATAGCCGAACGTCGGCGCGGTGCCGGGCAACGGCAGATCGTTGTCGATCGTCTTGGGCACATGCGCGACCTTGATCTTGCCGCCGCTGCGCTTGGCGACATGGCTGGCGGAGAACGCCGTGTCATCGCCGCCGATGCTCACCAGCGCGGTGATGCCGAGCTTGTCGAACACGGTGAAAATATTCTTCATCTGCTCCTCGGACTTGGTCGGATTCGTGCGCGCCGTGCCCAGGATGGAGCCGCCCTTGAGATGAATATCTTTGACGTCGCGGATGGACAAAGGCTTGATCTGCGTGGTGTCACCGGCGGCGATGTGCTTGAAGCCGTCACGAAAGCCGATCACCTCGTAGCCTTGATTGATGCCCTCGATCGTGGCCGCGGAAATGACGCCGTTCAGCCCCGGAGCCGGACCGCCGCCGACCAAAATTCCCAGTCTGCCTTTGCTCATGTGAAGTATGCGTTGTTTTTTGGTTGAAACTGCGAAAGCGCGAGCATGCGTGACTTTGGGAAACAATTCAATTCCATTCTTGCCGGAATCCCACCACACTTTGCCGGAATGAAACCGGCTGTATTTTTCGACCGCGACGGCACATTGATCGCGGAAAAAAATTACCTGTCCCGCCCCGAAGACGTCGTGATTTTTCCCGGCGCGGCCGCCGCGTTGAAACGGTTGTCCGACGCCGGCTTGCCGCTGTTCATCGTCTCCAACCAGTCCGGCGTGGGGCGCGGCTACTTCACGCTTGCTGAGGTGGAGCGCGTCAACGAACATCTGGCCCGTGAGCTCGCGCGCGAAGGCGTCCGCTTTGAGAAAATCTACGTCGCGCCCGAGGCGCCCGACCAGCCAAGCCGCGGCCGCAAACCCGCGCCGCAATTTTTGTTCGATGCGCGGGACGAATTCGGGTTGGACCTCGCGGAAAGTTTCATGATCGGCGACAAGTTGATTGATCTGGAATGCGGCTGGAACGCCGGCGTGAAAAAGAGCATCCTCGTCCGCACCGGCTACGGCGCCAAGGCGGAAGCGGAAGCGGCAGGGCAATTGAAACGCGCGGTGGTTGTGGACGGCTTGTCAGCAGCGGCGGAATGGATTTTGAAACAGGAATTCAAAATTCATAATTCAAAATTCGAAAGCTAACTTATGTGCGGCATCATTGGATTTGTCGGAAAAAAATCGGCCTCGCCCATCCTCCTCGAGGGCCTGCGGCGTCTGGAATATCGCGGCTACGACAGTGCCGGCGTGGTGCTGCTGCACGAAGGCAGCCTGCTCGTCCGCAAGAAAAAAGGGAAGATCAACGACGGCCTGGCCCGTGTGCTGAAATCCGAGCCGGTCAAGGGCAGCCTGGGGATCGGCCACACCCGCTGGGCCACGCACGGCGCGCCTTCGGACAAAAACTCCCATCCGCACCTCGATCAGTCCGGCAAAATCTCGGTCGTGCATAACGGCGTCATCGAGAATTACGACGGCATCAAACAAAAGCTGCTCCAAACCGGGCACACGTTTAAATCCGACACCGACACCGAAGTGCTCGCCCATTTGATCGGCGAGCATTACGAAAAGCGGCGCGGCCAGAATGCTAAAAACAACGGTGAAAATCCGCTGGCCCAGGCGGTCTGCGACGCGCTGCGCGAAGTCATCGGCACTTACGGCCTGGCCGTCATTTGCGCGGAACAGCCCGGCACCATCGTCGCTGCGCGGCGCGGCTCCCCGCTCATCATCGGCATCGGCAACGGCGAAAACTTCATTGCCAGCGACGCCAACGCCATCGTCGCCCACACCAAGAAGGTGGTTTACCTGAATGACTACGACGTGGCGACCATCACGCCCGAACGCTTCGACGTCTTGAACCTCGGCACCGACACCGCCAACGTCCAGATCAGCAAGCTGGAGTTCGACGCGGAAGACGCGCAGCGCGGCAAACACGCGCACTTCATGCTCAAGGAGATTTTTGAGCAGCCGCAGACCATCGCCAACGCCGTGCGCGGACGCCTGGATTTTGAAGGCGCGACCGCCCGGTTCGGCGGCCTGAACATGAGCATCTCCGAGTTGCGCAGCATTGAACGGATCGTGATCGCCGCCAGCGGGACGAGCTGGCACGCGGCGCTCGTCGGGGAATATCTGATCGAGGAACTCGCGCAGATCCCCGTCGAGGTCGAGTTCGCGCATGAATTCTGTTACCGCAACGCCCCGCTCGAACGCGACACCGTCCTGCTCGTGCTCTCGCAATCCGGCGAAACCGCCGACACGCTCGCCGCGTTGCGCGAGGCCAAGCGCCGCGGTCATCGCGCGCTGACCATCGTCAACGTCGTCGGCAGCACCATCGCGCGCGAATCCGACGGCGGCATCTACATGCACGCCGGACCGGAGATCGGCGTCGCCTCCACCAAAGCCTTCGTCTCCACGCTCACGGTTTTATCGTTGCTGGCCGTGCATCTGGGACGGATGCGGAATCTCGCCGCCCGGCGGGCGCTGGAAATTTTGCACGCGCTGGAAGCGGTGCCGAAGCAGATCGAATCCATCTTGAGACAAAACGAAGCCCTGAAAAAAATCGCGAAGAAATATTCCAAGGCGGACGACTTTTTCTTCCTCGGCCGCGGCTACACCTTCCCGATCGCGCTCGAAGGCGCGCTCAAGTTGAAGGAGATTTCCTACATCCACGCCGAAGGGTATTCCGCTGCGGAAATGAAGCACGGGCCGATCGCCTTGATCGACAAAGACACCCCGACGGTTTTCCTCGTGCCGCAGGATGCAATGTATGACAAGACGATGGCGAACCTGGCCATGATCCGCGCGCGCAAAGGCCCGATCATCGCGCTGGCCACCGAAGGCGACAAACAGATCAAGAAGGTCGCCGATGATGTGATCTATCTGCCCAAGGCGCTGGAACCGATCTATCCGATCCTGGCGACCGTGCCGCTGCAACTGTTCGCCTATCACATCGCCGTCGCGCGCGGTTGCGACGTGGACAAGCCGCGGAATCTGGCCAAAAGCGTGACGGTGGAATGAAGTTACCATCTTGCCTGTTGGGCGCTGATGTAGAGAAACAATAGAGTTTGTAACTGGACAATAACTCCGCGATGAAGTCGAGCGTGCTGCCGCCATGATTTCACTTGCTGACACAGTTCCTAATATTTTTGCTGATGCTCGCCCGGAACTACGTCAGGTTGCTGCCCTTGTGAATCGGGCTCGAACCGTTGAGGCTAATTGAGTCGGCGAGGCATGGAATGGCGGCGAAGCATTGATTTCACAAGGGTTTTAACTTCGCAAGATTTGAAAGTAATTCAACGCCGGCATCAAATCCGAAATAATTATTAACTTGTGATTCCATCCATCGCTTTAAGATCGCCTCCATTTTCGCACGCGGCATGGCGAGCTGGCCGATCTTTTCCGCCAACGTCATCCGCTTCAGCAGATCACTCACGCGTCGGGTAACCGGTCGTGAAGAGTCTTCGTAAATGTCCTGCTTCCTGTTTTTGTTCAGGTCTATCCAACCGTCGTGATAAATTGTGGCGGTGTCGGCGGCAAAAGCAGCCGGGCAAAACCACAACCCAAAAATAAAACCCGCTGCCAAAACGATGGCTGGCCGCATCCTTCCACCTTTCGCATTCAAAAACTTATTTTGCAGCATAGACATTGATCTTAAAATACCTGGCTTCCCCGTCCTTTGACGTGCAACTGATATGAACCGGCTGACTGGCATTGAAATCCGCCGGGGCGATCTCGCCGGCGGCCCAGGAAAGGCCGCACCAGATCATCTTGTCGTATTCGATTCGGACCGGCAGGTTTTTGCCGCCTTGTTTGGCCGTGATTGTCAGATATTCGTTCATCTTCGTCCCTTGAGGAGGCGCTCCGCCCCAGGATCGAAACGGTTTTCCGTCCGCCCCGCATTGGGAAAACAGGATGCGAAGGTTCATTCCGGCCACGGGATTGACCTCGATGGAAGCGGCATGGTCACCGGTTAATTCCATGGCCGCATTCAAGGGCTCGATCTTTTGGGGAATGAGGATGTCTTTGTCATTTGCCCACGGTTTTTGTCCGGCCGCATATTTGCCAAAACCGATGACGGCTAATTGTTCCGCACCCAGTCTGACCACATTGTCTTTAATCACCGGCTCGAATCCGTCGTCATGATAAAGCACAAATCCCGCCTCGGATCTGGTTTCGGGGAGTTTTATTTCTTGGACGGATTGCGAAGGGTTCACCACGGTAAATAGACTTCCGTCCGTGGTCTGGGAGAAATATCCATATGGCATACCTGTTCCCGGAATGGCGCCATAAACGGAGGTTTGTCCATATTGCTGCAATTGCATGTAGGTCTTCTGAACTTTGGCAAACCACGCGGCATTCTGGTCGTCAATCAATTCAAGGTTCCCATGATACACGTTCAGCCAGCCGCCCCGGGCCAGGGTAAGAATCAGTTCACCTTTCCAAGCGGCCAGTCCCCGCTGGTAACAAGTTCCGGTTTTGCCGATCATAAATGCACAATTATCAATTCTCGACAGCGGGAGGCCGTTAAAAGCGAATTGCCGCACCATGTGATCGGAATAGACATCCTCTGAACGCCAAAAGTTCATCATCGGAACATCCGAAATGCGGGGGTCGCCGCAATACAACGTGTCGAAGATTTCCAGCCACCGGGGGTCCACGGTTTTGCGAAAGGGATGGACGGTATCATCCATGTCCCCGCCAAAACCATTGTAGCCGATAAATAATACATCGGGGTTATTGGCCCGGAACTGCTTGATCGCCTGGATAAATGCGGTTTTGTTTAGTTCCATGATTTCCGCAGGCAGTGTATTTCGTTTGGCATTGTCGGTCGCAGCATCGAAGTAGGCGAAATCAAACTTAAACATTTTGAATCCCTGGTCGGCATACGCCTGCAAGGTTTTTATCAAATGGTTCAGATAGCCTCCCTCAAAAAGGCTCATCGTCGAGCCATCGGAAGTTGCCGAAGCCTGCCATTCAGGAATGACATGCAACATGGGACGCCCGCCCGCCTTGATCAGGTTGGTCGAAAACCACAAGCCTGGTTTTACGCCTGCCGCTTTACAAGCTTTCAGCCAGCGATCCGGGCCGTTGGGCCAGTTTTTTTTATTCCAGACCCGGTAACCGCCGTCTATATCGAACCAAAATGCATCCATCACATAATAATCAATCCGGACGCCATCCCTTTTAAGACGAATAACGTTATCCAACTCCTTCATGGCCAACTCTTCTGTCAGTGGAATGTTGTCTGACAATTCATCATAGGCCGACCAATCATTATATACGGCTATGGGTTCAGACAGCCCGGTGGAGATGCCGCTCCGTTCGACATCAAAGCCGGCCGGCTGGCTCATTGCCAGAAAACTGATCAGGCAGATGAATAATATATTGAGAAGGAACGGCGTTTTTAGTCGGTTCATTGGGTTTGTTTTCGCTGGCGTCTGGCGCGGTGCGGTGTCCCCTGACTGGCGGTAATGGCAAAAAACCGGAGCTCGATTCTTTCCTGAATCGGCCCCGGCTTGATTAAAACACTGGGCTCTTTATTTGCGACGGCGCAACGCCAGCAGGCTGAAGGCACCCACTCCGAGCAGCGCCATGCTGGCCGGCTCGGGAACTACTGTGATCGTCATGCTGCTGATGCTCAAATTATTGGCTGCATCAGACAAGCCGCCGGAAGCAGTGTTATAATCCCGGAAATCAACATAATCGATGGGCGACGCAAGAGTGCCGGAATGGATCAAGTAAGGACTGTTCGGGTTGCTCACCGGCGCCATGCTGAGCGTATAGGTGGTTGCCGAGGTGAGCGTGAGACCAATGATCATGCCCGACGCACCGGTGGTGATGCCAGACACGGCGGGAGAGGGCGAAAAGCTGACAGTATCATCGATATGCCAGTTCATGGCGGGATTGAAATAGTCGAACACCGAGAGCCGGAGGGCGGCGGTGTTGTTGCCGCCAGCGTTGTTGTCGGAGGCGCTGGTGAACAGAATGTCAAAACCGCGATAAGTGTAGATGCCCGCGTTGTTGACGGGGTTTTGGATGGTCGTCTGGAACATCTGACCAACCTGCAGCCCGCCAGTAATGGACCGTCCGGCATTGGCCAGACCGGAGGAACTGGAATTGGCCATCAGCGTCCAAGCCGTTCCCAAAGATGAAGCGCTGCTCATACCCTGATAGGTTCCGGCCGGCGAAGGGTCAGTCCCGAAAAAGCTCCATGCGCCGAAGCCGGTGCCGCCGTTTTGGCCGGCAGACCAACCACCGGAATAGGTGGGATTGGTCGCATAGTCGGAGGCGACGACTTGTGCCGAGGCAAGGCCCGCCAGCAAGGCCGTCGCACCCGTGATGGCATATGCCTTGGCGGCACTGCTGTTCATGATGAAATGACTTTTCATTTTGTTTGAATGGGGTTGGTGGTGATTTGGTTCAGGTTTCGGTTACACATTTCGGAATGGTGCCAACGGTTTTACCAATGATTGAATAATTCCGCTATAGCTCAACCGGACTACATCAATGCAAAACCCGGAGCCACACGTAAGACATCGTCCGATAGATACATCCAGCGTACCGACAAGGAGAATGGCAGGTCATTTTCACCCCCTATGGGAAATCCCAACGACATTGGCACATAATGGCGGGGCTGCGCTGCTGCGCGGCCATGATTCCTGACGGTCGCACTTCCTTATGGACTGCTGACGGAGCACAGCGGCCAAAGCCGGGAGCGGTTATTGAGCGCTGCTCCGTTACTCGTAGTGAAACTCCTTGACGAAGCGCTCCAACACCGGCAGGTGCGGCTCGAGATATTTCTGGTAGTTCCGCCAGCGGCCGACCGCCGTGCGGTAAAGCGGCTTGCGCACATCCGCATGGGATGGCGAATGCACGCGTTTCGTGCGCGCATGCTCATAGAATTTGAGCACGTTTTCCTCGTAGCCCAGGCCGAGGAATCCCAGCACGGAATGGGCGACGGCGGGCAGGTCGTCCACCATTTCCTCGTAACGGACTTCCCGCCATTGATCGCCCATGCGCGGGCGCATTTCCAGCCAGAAGCCCATCACATTGGCATATTGATGCACCGCCGACTCCAGCGTCAAGTAGGCGGAGCTGACCGGCGTGAGCGGCAGGGCCTGCATGAAGCAGCTCATGACCACATCACGCGGATCGCGCAGCGCGACCAGAAATTTTGTCTCGGGAAAAATTCGCACCACGATGGGGATCATCAGATTCAACGCCGGGTTTTTGTCCACCAGCAGGCGGTTGCCGATTTTCTGACGGAGCAGCCGGTCGACGCAACTGAAGTAATTGTTCCGCGCCTGTCCGAGACGTTTCGGGGAAGCCGCGTCGAGCGCCGGAAGGATGGCGGTGCCTTCCGGCAAATCCCGGATGATGGGCAGGTAGGCCTCATCGTGCATGAGCCTCGTTTCCTCGGCGCTGATGACGTCGCTGTGCGCGTCGAGCACCTGTTCGAGGAGGGTGGTGCCAGAGCGGGGATGGCCGCAGAGGAGGGCAATACGCCGGGCCGGCTGGAGTTGCGCGGTCTCCGCGCGCCAGCGGTCCAGAACTGCGGTGGTGATGGTCTGCTCCATTTCCGCGGCGCGGCTTTGCATGTGTTGGAGGTTGGCCTTGAAAGGCGCAGCATGAACACTGTAAAGCGTCTTTGCTTCCTGCCAGGCGGCCATGGCCGCGTCGTATTGGCCGGTGCCATCCAGAATGTCAGCCAGGGCGTATAAGGCGCGGATGCGCGCCGAACTGCCGGTGGCGGGATCGGCCAGGAGATCGCGGAAAAGCGTTTCGGCTTCTTGGGGCTTCCCTTGGGCCTGCCGCAGGGCCGCCTCTTGGAACAACACGCGGGGATCATGGTGGTCAGCCCGCGCCAGAAATTCGGCGGCCTCCTCCAATCGCCGGTCGCGAATGCACATGTCCACCAAATTGAGCAACGTGCCGATGGAAACCTCCTTTTTTTGGCTGGCGCGCCGGAAATAGCGGAACGCCATTTCAACGTATTCCAACCCCAAACAAATTTGCCCTGCTTTTTCAAGGGTTTGTGTGTGGTTCGCGGAAAGTTTCACCGCCTTCTCGATGTAACGCTCGGCGGCGGGAAAGTCATAACGGGCTGCGCAAGCCTCGGCAAGTTTGAGGACATGGGAGGGATCGTTCGGTTCTTTCCGGACCGCTTTTTCGATCAGACCGATACCCTTCTTGTAATCCTGATTGCCCCACGCCTCTTCAAATTCCAGATAGAGTCGCTGGATGGTCGGATGGGGTGTCGCAGGCGATGGCGGGATCATGCTGACAAAAGTGGTTTGTAAGGCTGCGGGAAAAATCGGCGCGTCCAACATCCCGCCGTGTGAAATTCAAGCCGCATGGTCGTGATGGTTGGGCAGCGACTGGTCTCGGTGCGAAACAATAAGGTTGGATCCAAGTTTGGAGCAAGGTAAAAGCGGCGGTAAAAAGACCGGGCAAATCTGGCCGGTTGGGGTTGGGACTGGGACTTGGGCAAACAAGATTCTGGGCGAAATATTCACTATTGCGGCACGCTCGTTCGGTTGGCGACCCAGAGTGCATCATCGGAAGCCGGTGCCAAGTCGGCGCTAAAGGGGGCGTTGTTAATGGGCGCATACCTCACGGGCAAAACGGTGCAGACCTTGCTCTTGAAATTGTGATTTTCCGAATGACCGTCCGCAAAGGCGAAACCACAGGCGCCAGCGTGCGTCGATGCCGGCAAATCCCCCCATTGCTGCGGACTCCATTTCGTGAGGTCTGTATTGGGATTGGTTTGCAGAAAACCGTCGTTGATGCTGTCAGGGTGTTCATCCATCGTCACATACAGCCCCGACGGATTGGGAATACTGCCCGCCTTCAGAAACTGGCGGAAGGTCGTGTATAAAAAATTGTAAGGCTTGTTATAACCGGGGGAGGTGGCGCCAAAGAACATGTTCATCGAATATGAGCGCGGGCGGGAGGTAATGCCGGCAGCCCCCTGCGCCGGGCTGAGGTAATGGTCGGCCGGACATTTGTAAACCGCCAGACTTCCGACATAATTATAAAAGGGCGCCTGCGTGAGGCCGTCCGTGTTGGCGATGGGATTGCCGAGGGGATCGGTGAGGTCCCAAGTCATGTAGTTGTTCGCCCAACTGCGGTAGGTTTTGTTCATTTCCTCGGCCGCCGCGAACTGACCACCGAAATTGTTCACCAGTTTGTCATCGGCGTCGCTGTAATATTGGATCCAGCCCAGCATCAGTTGCCGGGAGTTGCCCATGCACTGAATTGCCTGGGCCTTGGTTTTTGCCTTGCCCAAGGCGGGCAGCAACATCGCCGCCAGAATGGCGATGATGGCAATCACCACCAGCAATTCGATCAAGGTGAACCCGTGGCGGGTTTTGGACGGGCAGTCGGTGACCGCGTCAGAGCCACCCATTTTATTCCGAGGAGATGACATGATTTTGAGTTGTCTACAGTGTTATGGTGCCAGGATTTTATAAAGCGGCGCTGCCAGACGCGACCCGGTGGCATCAGGCCTGGCAATGGCCGGAACTTATTGCTTAAGCCGGTAAAATTGCTGGGATCCGGCAAGAGTATTGGTCACAACGTATTGATTGTTGATGACGACTGGAACCACCGAATTGGAGCTCCACCCTCCCGCCGTCAGGCTGGGGGAGGATTCCAAATAAAAACCAGGAACATTGGTCGGCCACGACAAGATCGCTTCCCCGCCCGCGACCCGAATGTTCAGATTCATCCCCGCGATGGTCATGCTGCTGATTTCAAGGTTTTCAGCCGTATCGGTTAACCCGCTGGAAACACCATTCCATAATCGAAAATTGATATAATTGATGGGCAAATTAGCCCCAAGGATGCCGGAATGGATCAAGTAAGGACTGGTCGGGTTGCTCACCGGTGCCATGCTGAGCGTATAGGTGTTCGTCGAAGTGAGTGTGAAACCAATGATCATGCCCGACGCACCGGTGGTGATGCCAGACACGGCGGGAGAGGGTGAATAGTTGGCACTATCATTGATATGCCAGTTCATGGCGGGATTGAAATAGTCGAACACCGAGAGCCGGAGGGCGGCGGTGTTGTCGCCGGGGGCGTTGTTGTCGGAGGCGCTGGTGAACAGAATATCAAAGCCGCGATAAGTATAGATGCCCGCGTTGTTGACGGGGTTTTGGATGGTCGTCTGGAACGTCTGACCCACTTGCAACCCGCCGGGAATGGATCGACCGGCATTCGCGAGGCCGGTGTCTGTAGAGTAAGTTAGCAATGTCCACGCCTTTCCCAAAGCCGATGAACTGCTCATCCCCTGATATTGACCAGGCGGAATATTGTCCGTGGAATCAAAACTCCACGGTCCGAACCCGGTTCCGCCGTTCTGCCCTCCGGACCAGCCGCCGGAGTAGATGGAATTGGTGGCGTAGTCGGCGGCAATAAAACTTTGCGCGGAGCTGGTGCTGTTTAACAGAGTGGCGACACCCGCAACGGCACAGGCCGCAGTGACTCCGCGATTGAGTGTAAAGTGACTTTTCATAGCTGGTTGGAATTGGTTCGTTCGCTGAATGGTCGGTGGATGTTCACTGGATATCTGAAAGCTAACAGAAGCCCATCACCCCCGATATTGCTCAATTGGACTATACCAGCGCGTGGCGGATGCGGTTGTCCATCCGGCACGGACAACCGGCTGACGAGCCGGAAAGGCCCCGTCAGCTTTTGCCGCCACCCAGCCGCGAGGTGGCGGCGTTTGGAGAATTCAAATACATCTTCACCGCCTCCGTTCGCCCGCGCACATGCAGTTTTTCATAAATATGGCGCAGGTGCGCCCGCACCGTGTCGTAACTGATCTTGCCGCGGTCGGCGATTTCCTTGTTGCTGAGGCCCTCGGAAAGCAAGGAAAGAATTTCGGCTTCCCTTTGGGTGAGTCCGTCGCCGGCCACCGAACCGGCCGGTTTCTTTTGAAACACCTCCACCAGCATGCGGGCAATTTCACCGGTCATCGGCGCGCCCCCGGAAAGCACTTCGCCGATCGCTTTCAAAATCTCCTCCGGACTGGAACGCTTCAACAGATAACCGCTGGCGCCGGCCTGCAACGCCTGAAAAATCAATTCCTGATTGCGATAGACCGTCACGATGATGATTTGAACGCCGGGCAGCTTTTCCTTCAGCCGGGCGGTGCAGACGATGCCCGATTCGCCGGGCAGATTAACATCCATGAGCACGACGTCCGGCTTGAGCCGCGGGATCTCCGTGATCGCCTCCTCGGCGTTGGCGCAGGCGATGACACAGTGAAAGCCCGGCGCGGCATCTATCCATTGCTGGAATTTTTTCCGCATCACGGCGTTGTCTTCAACAATGGCGACGGTGTTCATACAGGGTGGTTGGAATCGGTCAGCGGCAGTTGCAGGGAGACGGTCGTGCCCGCACCGGGGGCGGATTCCAGTTCGCAGCGGCCGCACAGATCTTCCAACCGGCGGCGGAGATTCAAAAGGCCATGCCCGTCGAGGTGCCCGGACGTGTCGAATCCGCTGCCGTTGTCGGCGACCGAAATCCACAGCCAGTTTTCACGCACTTCGACGCGGAAGCTGATCTCGCTGGCGCCACTGTGACGGATGGCATTGTTGAGGATCTCCTTGACCGCGAGGTAGAGATGGTGACGCATCTGGCCGGTAACCGCCTGGCTGGGAAATGAATTGGGAATCTGCACGCGGCACACCACCTTCAATCCCGCGAGATATTCCTCCACATAACTCGCCAGATATCGGGCCACGGATGCCAGCGTGTCGCTCTCCGGATCCACCGCCCAGACAATTTCGTCCAGGGCATAGATCAAAGTGCGGGATTTACCCGCGATGGTTTCCAAGAGTTCGGCGGCCTCATCCGGCGGCAATTTCAGGCCGGGACCGGCCGTGGCGAGCATGGTGATCTCGGTCAGGCTGCTGCCCAGGTCGTCGTGCAGATCCCGCGCAATACGTGTGCGTTCCTGGGCCAGATCGTGCCGATATTCAGCCTGCTCGCGGTCGTGGATCTCCTTTTGAAGCTGGATTGAGCGCTGTTGAACCTGGTGACGAAGCAGCCGGATCCAAACCAAGGCCAGACCCAGAATGGCCAGCAGCGCGCCCACCAGAAACAGCAGTCGTTGCAGCGTCCAAAAAGATGGTCGCGCCAGCACGCGAATATCCGCCGGCGAATTCAACAGCAGGTCGAAACTGGTGACCTCCGTCTCGGTCGTCCGGTTTCCGCCGTGGCCGGCGTAAACGCCGGTCAACTCGAGCCGGCTTCCCAGCGGGAAATTGAGGCCTTTCGCCTCGCCCGTTTGCGGCGAGGCAGTTTGCGCATCCCCATCCAGCCGGGCGACAAAGCGCCGCAGACCGACCTGCAACTCCAGCGTTCGCCGGTCCGCACTCAGATTCAACAGCACGGCTTCAACGCGGACGCGGGTGGCGTCATTTTCGGCCCGGAACAAAGCTCCCACACCCAGCGGGTGGGCATCGGGCAAGGGAGGCGCAATGATTTTGCGCGCCATCGCTTCCTCCAAGACCGGCGACGGCCCCGTCAGGCTCGGAAAGCCGACCACTTCCACCAGGTCGCCGATCCGGAAATTCACGGCCGTCTTCGGGATGAAGCGAAAACCATTTGTCCCGTCCACCGCAAAATATTCCCCGTCGCGCTCGTGCAGGATTTGCCCGAAGACTTTCACCAGCCGCAACGCGCTGGCTTGGGGGTCAAATTGCAACAGATTCCGCACCCGTTTTGGCGTGACCGAAAACACGTCTGCAGGTGCCGGCTCAACTTCCGTCACGGACGGGGCGAACATGCGGAACGCGCTGACATCCACCTCGTGCGTGACCATGTCCCAGGACGCAAACAGGCAGCCACGCAGCCGGATGAGTGCGCCTTCATATGGCTTCAACGCGACGCCGTTCGTGCCGCCGTCCGCGCCAAATATCAGAACATTGATCTTGCCGTCGTGCGTGAGCAGCGTAATGCCATCTCCGCGAACCTTGGTGACAACCCCCTCGATTTCCACGAACTGCGTGTCCAAACTGCCATTGATCAACTGATCCCAGTAGGGGTGGACTGCCTGCGGCAGATTCCCGACCCCCAATCGCGTGAGCTGGACGGCATACACCCGCGGCGCGAATTCGCCCGAGTCCGTGAAACCCTGAACCGCCACCAACTCGCCCACTTGCGGCGGCCCGCTGTTCGTGAGTTTCCAGAGGTCAATGTAAATTCCACCGGTGGCGTCCTGAACCACGGCAGCATTGATACCGGTCAACGCACAGGTAATCACACCATGAATCAGCACGCTTTTGCCGGTGTCCGCCTCCTTGCGGGTCAGCCAATGAACCTGCTGTGCATTCGTCAGAACCGGGGATGGCATGATGACTCCCGATCCGGCGGGTGGGTTGGTTGCAGTCAGGTCCTCAGCCTGGACGGCCCCGGCAGCCATCCAGATCAGAAACGCGCAACAGACAATCGCGCGCAACTGAAGATGGAGATCATTATGCTTCATGCAAGCTGCTGAGATGGATGCCGATGATATTATCACAATGGATTTGCGGCAAAAAGGCAATTAAGCCATCCAAGGAAAATTGAAGGCGAAATTTTTTAATTTCTTTGCCCGGCCGGGGTCTCGCGTTTGAGCACGCGATAGCCGTAGGGAACGAGCGTGAGACTCGGGGTTGCTGCTTTGTCCGTAAGGACATCGCTAAAACCGTCGCCCACGTTCACCGTCGCCGGCGAGTCGCCGTGGTTGAGCAGAAAATAAAAGTCCGTCGCGCCTTTCGTGCGGCACGTCACTTCAACCTGTGCGGGCCCGTCGGTCAGCAACGGCTGCAGCCCGAGTTCACCGGCGTAACGCTTGATGAGGTAGCGCGCCGCTTCCACGCTGAAGAGCGAACCGTAATAAACCGCCCTGCCCTTTCCAAACGCCTGCTCCGTCGCCGCCGGCTGATCCTTGAAATAATCGCGATCCCACCGGGCGGTCACCCGCGCCGTTGCAGGATGCAACACCTCGGCGAAAACGAGGACCGGCAGCGCGCTGCCGTCGTCGCAACGAAGGTTATTGCTGGCGCGGGACGGGGGTGAATACGTTTGAAACGAGTCCAGCTCAACGCCGAACAAATTCGTCAAGCCGATGGGAATCGTGGCGGAGGTATAAGCATTGTCCCGGTCTTTGATCGCGCTGTGGGCGGACATGACGAGCGTGCCGCCTTGTTCGACAAACCGTTGCAGCCGGCCCGCCAGTTGGTCGTCCATCAGCGCCAACTGCGGCGCAAAGACCAACTGGTAACCGCCCAGGTCGGCGGTCGGGCTGACGAAATCAATGTTGTGCCGTTGCTCCGAGGCGGCTTGAAACAGCGCGGCATAGACCGCGCCAACGTTTATCTCCTTCGTCAGAAATTGGTAATCGAACACCCATTCCGCCTCGAAGTCCTTGATGACGGCAATTTTTGAAATGACTTTTGAGCCGACGATCTGCGGTCCGATTTTCTGCATATCCCGGCCTTCCTGTTTGAACTCCTCAAAGCGTGCGCGCGGGACGTTGTCGTGATCGAGCACGCCAAACCAGTATTCCTCGGCCCCGCGCCGCGCCGAACGCCAGCGAAAATGCAGCAGACCGTCCGCACCATGCGCCACCGCCTGCATCGCCCAAAGACGCGTCTCCCCCGGCTGCGGCGTGCGCAGCATGTAAGTCTGGCCGGCGGGTCCGGTGAGTTGCTCCGTGATCATCATCCGTCCGTTGAAGCTGCGCCCCAGCGTCAGCGCTGCGCCCGTCGGATACCGGGGCGAATTCTCGAAGGTCGGATAGTTGTCAACGGCGTAGAGATCCAGCGCGCGGCTGAAATCATAATAGTTGATGTTCTTGAAGACGCCGTTGTGCGTGAGGAAATCGTTTGGCCGGTGGCGGCGGAGGATTTTGACCTGGTCGTCCAGGTAATCCGTGGCTGAATCGGAGATGAACCGTTTGTAGTCCAGCATCAGCCCGGGATTGTGAAACGCCGGCGTGCGGAAGGGCAAATCGATCTGTGCCCAGTCCGAGTAGGTCTGGCTCCAGACCGCTGTGCCCCAGCGCGCGTTCAGTTCATCCAGGGTCCCGTATTTCTGACGCAGCCAGGCGCGGAACGCGGTGCGGCAGCTTTTGCTGTAGCACTCGGGGTTCTCGTTGTTCATCTCGTTGTCAATTTGCCAGCCAATGATGTTAGTGTTGTCCCGGTAATGTCGCGCCAGCGCCTCGACGATTTTCCGGGAGAACTGACGATAGGCCGGGCTGTTGTAGCAGTATTGGCGTCGCGACTGGTCGTTCGCCGGCTGCCCCGACTCAAATACGTCGAGAACTTCGGGATATTTGTGCGTGAGCCATTTCGGCGGCGCGGCGGTGGGCGTGCCGAAAATGATTTTTATCCCGTGCCGCCCCAGGGTTTCGATGGCGCGGTCGAACAGACTGAAATCGTAGTGCCCTTCGCGTGGTTCCATGAGCGCCCAGCCGAACTCACCCAGGCGGACGGTGTTCACACCGCATTCTTGCATCCGGCGCGCGTCACTTTCCCAATCACTCTCCGGCCACTGCTCGGGGTAATAACACACGCCGAAGCGAAAAGAATCATAACGGCTGTCCGGACGGTTCGTCTGCGCGTTCGCACCGCTGGCCCCCCCAAATAACGCGACGACCACCATAACCCAAAGCAGCTGTGCCAGGTGAAACCGTGATGGAGCGTATGTCATCCAGATCATGAACGCTTACTTCTACAAGATTCCTGGCCACTCCTCTATAGCTCAATGAGACTATTCTTTTGATCCGGATCGTATGACACAATAACCGATAGAGGTTCTCGCTTGTGGCGAACTCAATCAATGTGACACTGGCACCGCTCAGTCCGAAAGCGGACCTGCAAGTCTTTTTGTCTGGCGGAAGTTGAAACGGGCTGAAGCCTGAACCCCCGTCACCCGGAGAAACATGTCTCAAGAGCCGCCGTGATTCGCCTGACCGGAGACATAAACCAAGACCATCCTGCCCATGAACCGCTTTCAAAGTTTGCTGCTCGCGCTGGCCGTCTCGGCCGGCAGCGTCTCCGCCTCGCCACACGAGATCACTTCCCTGGACCGCGACTGGCGGTTTCATCGCGGCGATATTCCCGGCGTTTTGCCGGATCACTCGGCTAACCTGGACTTGCCGCCAACCGCAGCCATTCTCAGCCCGGCCTACGACGATTCCTCGTGGCAAAGGGTCAACATTCCGCACGATTACATCGTCGAAGGCGCGTTCGATCCGAAGTCTGAAAAACAGCACGGTTACCTGCCGGTCGAACCGGGCTGGTATCGCAAGACGATTTCGATTCCCGCCGCCGGCCAGGGCCGCCGGCTGTGGCTGGAGTTCGACGGAGTTTACCGCGACAGCCAGATGTGGCTCAACGGTCATTTCCTTGGCCGCCATGCCAGCGGGTATGCCAGTTTTTGCCGCGACATCTCCGCATTCGCGGAGCCCGGCACGAACAATCTGCTGGTCGTGCGCGTTGATCCAACCCAATTCGAAGGCTGGTGGTATGACGGCGGCGGCATTTACCGTCACACGCGGCTGGTTTCCGCCGCGCCCGTGCATGTGTCTCCCAGCGGTGTTTATGTGATTGCCAAGGTGGACAACCCCGGTGACGGCGTGCAGGCCGATGCCCGATTGCAGATCATGACCACCCTCGCGAACGATTCTGACGCCGCAGTCCGTGCGACGGTATTGAGCGAAGTCATCAACGCCGAGGGCGCGGTGGTGGCGAGGGAACGAACAACTCATCGTCTCGGGGCCAAAAGCAGCCTCGACTTACAACAGTCGCACACATTGTCCAAGGCGAACTTGTGGTCTTGCGAACATCCCCATCTGTATCGCCTCCGCACCAGCGTGTCGGTCGGCGGGGAGTTGGTGGATCAGGTCTCCACGGACTTTGGCGCGCGCGCGATTCGTTTTGACGCCAACCTCGGATTTTTTCTGAACGGCAGGCCGGTCAAGATCAAAGGCACCTGCAACCACCAGGATTTCGCCGGCGTGGGCGTGGCCCTGCCGGATCGCATCCACGATGTCCGGGTGCAGAAACTCAAGCAGATGGGAGCGAACGCCTGGCGTTGCTCGCACTATGAAATGGCGCCCGAGTTTCTTGATGTGTGCGACCGTCTCGGCATCTTGGTGATGGCGGAAAATCGTCACTTGGGGGATTCGCCCGAAATTCTCAGCCAGGTGGCAGGCCTCGTGCGGCGCGACCGAAATCATCCCAGCGTCGTGATCTGGTCCATCAGCAACGAGGAGAAAGAACAGGGCAGCGAGTTGGGTGCCCGGCAGGGTCGCGCGATGGCGAAAGCGATCCGGCGGCTGGACAACACCCGGCCGATCACCGCCGCCATGAACAATGGCATCGGCCACGGCTTGACGGGAGTGCTGGATGTTCAGGGTTTCAATTATCACCCGGAGACTTACGACACCGTGCATCGCGAGTTTCCGAAGAAACCCCTGATCGCGACGGAAATCGCGGCGGCCGTCGGCACGCGCGGCGTCTATGACCGCGAACCGTTCACCGTGGCCAAAGACACGGCCCGCTACGAGGGAAATCCCGCGCTTTGTCAGGTGTCGGCGTATGACGTGAACGCGCCGGATTGGGCCGAGACGGCTGAAGTGGCGTGGCAAGCGGTCGCCGAGCGACCGTGGATGGCGGGCGGCTTTGTCTGGTGTGGCTTTGATTACCGGGGCGAGCCGACTCCATTCGAGTGGCCCGCTGTCGGTTCCCAGTATGCCATCATGGACACCTGCGGCTTTCCCAAGGACGTTTTTTATTACTACCAATCATGGTGGAGCGATCAACCGGTGCTGCATCTGTTTCCGCATTGGAACTGGCCGGGCCGCGAGGGTGAGGAAATTCCGGTGTGGGTTTACAGCAACTGCGACACGGTTGAGTTATTTCTCAATGGAATTTCTTTGGGCGCGCAAACGATGAGGCCCAACAGCCATCTGGAGTGGAAGGTGAAATACGCTCCCGGAAAATTGGTTGCCAGAGGGACGCGCCATGGAAAAACGCTCGAAACCACAGTTGAAACCACCGGCGAACCAGCCGCCATCGTGCTCGAGCCGGACCGGATGAACCTTGCCGCCGACGGCACGGACATTTCGCTCGTCACCGTGAAGATCGTGGATGAACAGGGTCGCACCGTTCCCGTGGCGACCAACGCGGTGACGTTCAGTGTAACCGGCCCGGGCCAGTTGCTCGGCTTGGGCAATGGCGATCCAAGTTGCCACGAATCCGACAAAGGCAAACAGCGCAGCGCGTTCAATGGCTTGTGCCTTGCGATTGTCCAGTCGTCGCGCACGCGGGGTGCGATTGCAATTCAGGCGGACTCACCGGGCCTCAAATCCGCCGCCGCCGCCATCGAAGTGCGCTGAACTCGACTTCTGAAGCGTTGGCCTTTCAATCGTGTAAGGTGAACCTGCCTTTCCATTCAACCCGATCCGCCCGGCCATGCGTGAAAAAAGTGGAATCAAATTCAATCATGTCGCCCGCCTTGAACCGCGTTTTGCCGAATAGTTTCGCGGGCAATTCCACGGCGGCAATGTTTCGGGTGTTCATATACTCGCCGGACAGATTGACGATGTGCACGTCAGGTTCGTCGCATTTCGGCGGCCCGCCGGGGCCGAGGCGGGCGTGAATCGGCCGGTTGGTTTCGCCGATGGAGATGATCCATTCGGCGCGGTCCACCCCGGGCACGATCTTGTTTCGGTAATAACCCGCCTCAGCGAAATCCTGCGCATACACCCCGAGATAGACCGCCTTCCTGTCCCAGCACACATACAAATCCGCGACGGGACGCTCCGAAGCCGGCTTCACGAATCCGCGCTCACGATTCCAATCCTTGAGCGCCAGCCGGATGGTGAACTGATCCAGCGGATGGCGCGGGGCGGGCGGCACTCCAAGCGATGCGTCGGGGCGGGTGGGGTTCGGTCCACTCTTGACCGCTGTCAAATCAAGCGCCCGCGCCGCCGCCGTGAGCGGCTCGTAAGGTTGATCGTGAATGTCCACCAATCCGAAGTTGTAATCTTCACCGTCGGCGCGCCCATGCGTCGGCTCATCAGAGTATTGAAACCAGTCGGCACCGACGACGTAAGGAATTCCTGCGAGCGCATTGACCGTGTTGCAAAATCCGGCGGCGCGTTCCTTTTGCGTGGTCACCGTTGGGAACGTGCTGGCTTTGTTTTTATTCCCGCTGCGGTTTTGTTGCGCGGACATATAAAATTCACTGACGATCACCGGTTTGCCGCTCAACGCGTGCAGCGTGTCCAGATAGAATCGGGGAAATGTGCCATCATTCCACGCAGCGTTGAGATTCATGGAAACAACATCCACCGACGATCCTGAAGCGCGCGCCACTTCCGGATAGTAAAACGATTGATAACGATCGCCCAAAACCAATCCTCGCGGATCGTAGGTGCGGATCACTTCGCGCACGAGCGAATAGTAACGCTCGGCCATCAGGCCAAGAAAGCGGCGGTAAGTGCGAATGCCATGGCTGCCGGGCCGAAGGTATAGCATTCCGTGTTGGTCGAGTTCTCCAAAACTCCCGGCACCTTCCGGCTCGAAATCTTGGAGCAGCTCTGACCAGTCGTTGTGGTAAGTTTCGTGGAGCAGTTGCAGCAGCCGTTGCCGCTGGCCGCTGGTGGGTGCCTGCTCCAGGGTCAGCTTGAAAAGTGGTGCGTTCCACCAGCCCATTTCATTGTCGCTGTAATAGCCGAGCACGCGCGGATCGTCGCGCAGCGGGAGAATCTGGTTGCGCGCGATTTGATGCATCTGCGCGATGATGTTCGTGTCCCACATGTCCCGCCACGGCACACCGCAACTCATGCCGACGGCCAGCACCGGGATGAACGCCACGTCCGGGTCACGGCATTGCTGCAAAGCCGGATAATCACTCCAGCCGCCCACGGTCGTGAACTTCCACGATTTGAGCCGCTTCAACGCGGCCTCGGCCCAGCGATTTGAAGTCTCGTAATGCTGGAACGCCGCATATCCGGGATTCGTTGCGTTGAACTGTTCGCACGACGCGCCTTGATTGACCACGCAAACACCCAGCGAAAAAAACCGCTCGCCGCCGGGTTTGGCCAGCCAGGAAATTCCATTGTGTTGCTGAATGGAAAACGGAGCGTTCGTGGCGGCCCCGCTTCGCAGAAGGCTCAACGCCAGCAGGCTCGTGGTGATGAAAAATGTGTGCATGAGATCAGCGCAGCCTGTTAGCGGTTCTAAAAATGTTTGTCATGGAAGCATGCCGCTCGCGGCCAAGCCAGTGAATCAGATTGGCGTCTCAAGATAAATAGTCCGATTGAGCCGGCGTGAGCCGCCTTACTTGCCGCTGACCACAGCAGGCCGGCCAGAAACCGGATCCAGCGCCGCCACCAGGCTCTGCGCATACCAGCGGGCGAGATAATCGTTCGGATGCAGCGGATCATTCAGGCAATCCTTTGGCTTTTTCGCGGCGTAAATTGTCTCGCTGATGGCGGTCATGTCCACAAATTGCACTCCGCGACCGGTCATGGCCTTCAGTCTGGCCGCATAGCCGCCGACGGATTCCCAGTAGACACTATTGGTCGTGTAAGCGGGATCAAAGCGCAGGGTGGAGATCAGCAAAAACTCCGCATGCGGATTCTTCGCGCGCACGGTCTGGATGATGTTGGAGATGTTGTTTGCGAATTTGTCCGCCGAAGTGCCCCAGAAATCATTCTGACCAAAGGCAATCGTCACGAGATCCGGATTCAACGACGCCACCATGCGACCAGCCATTCGTGCGCCCCAGTCGGATGTCGCACCACTCTGGGCGGAATTGAAAAGCTGGATATGCTCATCGTGATAAATTTGTTTCAGCCGGGCGACGAACAATTCCGGATACGGCGGCATGCAGGGTGAAATGTGCATCAGTCGGCTTACGCCAACTCCGTGCGTGATGCTGTCGCCATAAGCCACCGCCCGCAACGGCGCCTGGGCGCGGAGTTTCTTCATCGTGTTCGGCAGGTTGTTGCCAAGGTAGTCTGGCACCGGGCCAGTCCAGGTGTCGTCATGCTCGTAGGTCACGACGACCTGCTTGCCGACCAGCTCATTCCAGTTCAACTCACCTTTTATCAAATCCGCATCTTTGACCTGCGTCATGCGGGACGAAGGGGTGCAGATTAAGTTGCGCCCGACGAGAGTGTAGTCGGCACCCTCGGAGTAATTCGTGGACAGACCGTAATTTCTTACCGAAATGATCCGCGAAGGATTGAACATCAGCCGGCCGGTGGCGGGCAGGCCGTTTTCGGAAACCATCAACACGGTTTCGTTATAGACCGTTTTGCCCTGCCAGAACGGTAGCATGTATTGGTCGAGATTACAGGACGGCTTACGTTCCGGGTCAGAGTCCCGCGAAGCGACAAATTTGATTTGATCCGCGAGGACATAACCGCCCGCATGTTCCTTGGAAATCACCATCTCAACATCGGCGGTGAGCGGATGCTCCTTCATGTAAAAACCAAGCGTCCCCGGTTTAACCTTGTCACCGGGTTTAATGTCAGTGACGGAATTTAACCGCATCAACTCCCGCCCATGCTTATCCAGAAAACGGACAATTAAAATTGCTGTGTTCGTGGGTTCTGATTTCACGGCGACCGAGATCCAAAGATGATCACCGTTGCCGATCCGCACCCGCTGGGAAACCGAACCGGCCCCCGGACCGATGCGCAGCGAAGCCTTGCCCTCGATCGGCGCGGCTGTCTCCAGTTTGACGTCGCCTTTCACCTGCCATCCTTTCAAACCGTCTTCAAAGCTGTCGTTGACCGGATTGGTGGAAAGATTGGCGCCAAAGGTGCCTTGCCGTGTCAGCATCAGGCAGGCGAGTGCGATCAGGATATGTTTCAACATAAAAGGACATTCCAAAATCCGACTCTCGTGCCGAATGGATTGCTTGCAATGGCAGGTTGATCACAGGCTGATGTGCTGTTCAAGTTTTTTCGTCCTTACAGTTCTCAACTTCTGTGACCCTAATATCGAGAATCACCGGCTGGCCTTCCGCAATCAAAGAGCGTTGGCTGCCTGGCAAGATGGTCAGGGGCGACAACTCCATCCGTTGCACCGCCGTCTCAATGCGGCGCAATGATTGGCTGGTCATCCAGACTACGAGCGTCACGAAAACCAGCCGCAGAGCGTGGTTCGCCCCTTCGCGTTTAGTTCGGCGAAAACGAATTCGACATGGGGCAGCAGCAGCGAATGATCGGCCACCAGTCGATTGAGCCGCCCGTTCTCCGCTTCCAGCGCTCGCCGGCGGCGCGCCGCTTTGATCTCCAGGCCATCATACTTGGAACGCCATTTGTAAAACGTCGCCTCGCTGACGTTATGCCGCGCACACACCACCTTCACCGACGTGTCGCCTTCGGCTTCCCGAAGGATCCCGATGATCTACTCCTCGTGAATGTGCTCTTGCTCACAGTTCTGCTGCCCCTGCTTTTCGCAGCAGAACTCCACCTCTGTCACGTCCATCTTTTCGGGGTCAGGTCAGTGGGGGGCCGGCAGCCCCGGCTCCGCCATTTTGTTTTGGCCCGCTCACTGCAATCGCGGCGGCATGTTGAATACATAGCCGTAAAGTTCAGCCAGCATTCCGCCGGTGGGCCGCTTGCGCAAATCTTCATCGAACGGAATCGTGTCGGTCGTGGCAAAGGTGTGGATGGTCAGGCAATAGCTGCCGTTGACCATGATGCCCAGCAGTTCCCCCGTGCGGCTGAAAACCAGGTCTCCGCGCGACGGGTTGAATTTTCCAAACAACCCTTTCAACAGATTGCGGTCAAGCCGGACATATTGCGGCATCTTCAATTCCATCTGAAAATTGCATTCACCGTAGTAGCCGTCGTTCGCGCCGACCAGCACGGCGTCTTGAAATTTATAGGGATCGGATGATACGCGGTAAATTTTGCAGCCCAGCAGGCGCGCATCCGCCGGTGTGACCGGAATCATCACCACCCGCGGATCCTGCTCGTGAAACGACAGGGAATGAATCGGCACCTGCGTCGTCTGCCGGAAGAGCGTGCCGGAGAATTTGTCCCAGTCCGTGCCGGGACTCCACAGCGTCAGCGGCGTGTCCTGCACGTGGCACAACGCAAAATAATTGGTGCCGTCGGTGGCCAGGACCGTGATGATTTTTTTGTCCCGGCTCAAATCCATGCCGAACAGGCCGGAGCGGGCGCCAAAAATTCTGGCCTCGACCCGGTTGGAAACGAACTCGCTGAAAACCGTGTTCGGCGCGAGCGGGCGGTTGTCCCGGATTTCCTGCGCCAGCGCGCTGGAATTGGTCGCCAGCGTCTTGAATCCCTCGGCCAGCTTCGCAGTTTCGGCATGCGCGGCCTGCACTTCCTGCTGCATGAACGCGGCACGCTCGGCCGCGGCCTTTTTTTCCACTTCGGCCAGCTGGAGCTGGCTGGCCAGCCGCTGCCGTTCCGTCTGCGCAAGCTGGTTGCTTTTGGCCAGCAGGTCGAGCTGCTGCTGCAGAGTGGTGGCCATTGCCGATTCCCGCTGCGCCTCGGCTTGCGTCGCCGCGAGTTTCTGCTGCGATTCCTGCGCGCGCAGGGACATGGACTCCAACTGGCGGTTCAAGCTGTCAATGTTTGTCTGCGACGCGGCAAACTGCTCCTGCAACCGCAGGGTTTTCTGTTCGTGCTCGCCCAGTTGCGTTTGCTGCTGCTCCGTCGTAGTGCGGACCTGCGCGAGCTGCTGTTGCAATTGTTCGCGGCGGCTGCGCTCGTCTTCCAGCGCGCGTTTCATCACGGCGGCCAGGTCGGCGCCGGCGTTCACAACGGCGTTTGTCGCGAGGACCACTTTTGTCGGCGGCTGCGTGTTCTCGTCGGCCATGCGGGTGATGTCCGTCGAGAACGTCAGCAGGCTCAACAGCAGAAAATCGCAGATGACGATGAGGATGCTGCGGTTCATGACGGCATGACGGTGGCCGGTTCCGCGGCGGGAGCGTAGCGTTCGCCGGGGGGATTTTGCGCCTCCGCCTCCAGCAGCAATTTCCGTCGCGCCGGGCGGAGGTGGAAAATCTTGAAGATGACCACGAAGATGATTCCAAACGACGTGGACGAATACGCCGCCATCAGGCTGAATTTAACCAGTCCGAGCGACGCGACAATGAGCGAGACAATCGTGCCGAAGAAACCGAGATACAGCCCGGCGTCGAACAAATGGTCTTCATTTTCGAGCAGCTTGAGCTTCATGCCGGGCGGAATATTTTGACGGCGGATCTCCGCCAGTTTCACGAGACACGAAATGTAGATCAGCAATTGCAACACGAAAAAGACAAGCAGCGTCAGTAGGATGATCGGGTTCATAATGGTTTGTTGGATGCCGGCGATTCCCGCAGGGACTGTGCCGCCCACCATGGACGGAAACAGTCGAAGGGGAAAATCCCCCTTCTGGTTTTCCTGGGCGAGAAACGGCTCGCTCAAGAGCAGGACCACGAGCAGAAAACCAACCGAAAACAAGAGTTCGCGGAACAGATGAAATCCGCGCACCTGAAGCGGACGTTCCAGCGGGGTCGCTTCGGGCCGCGCAAAGTGCAAGGCCGCCGCCAGAAAAAAGCCAGCCAGCATATAGGAAACAAATTTTGCCGCCAGGGCCAGCCATGGCTGTTGAACGGACAGTTTTGCCGCCGAGGAAACGAAGCGGTCGAACGGATCGAACGCCGTCACGCGCCGTTCCCAGTTGGAAATGTAAAGCCGCTGCTGGCGTTGCACCAGTTCCTGGACGCCGCCGGCACCGTAGCCCAGGCTTGCGCCGAGATCCTGCCAGCCGGTTTCATTGAACGTTGCAAGGTAATCCGCCACGCCGGCGGGCTGGCCGGACAATTGCACGGCGGCGAACAGCACCGGCAGATGTTCGCCCGCGCCCCGGGCCTCCTCAGCCAGCTGGTGAATCGTTTTGACACTCTGGATTTGCGCGACAAAAGCGGTGAGCTGATCCCAATTAAAGCGCCCGCCCAACGAAGTGAAGTCCATCAACACCCGCTCCAGCGGCTCAGAACTGTTGCCCTGGTTGGCCTGTGACGCGAGGTTTAGAATTTCGTCGTTCAAATTCCCGGTCAACCGGCCGTCATCCAGCATCAGTCCGCAGATCGAAACCGCCATGTCGAAAGCCTGGCCGGCCGCCGATCGTGACGGCGGAAAAATCACGGTCTTGCTGAACGAACGGCTGCGCATCAATGCCTGTGCCGCGCCGTTTCGTGAACCGCCCAAGTATGCCAGGGCCGCGTCACGATTTTCCTGCCGGACCATGAAATCAGTCAGTGGCACAGTTTGGTCCGGCGCGGTGAAATGGCTTCCGAAAAGATTTTTCACGTGGGAATCATCGCCCCAAAACTGCGCATCGGGATTTTGGCCCGCAAGATTGGTCCAGGTTGCGGCGAACTTTTCACTGTCGGGAATTTTTCCGATCCGCACCGCCTGCAAAAAAAGTTGCGACGCCCCCAGCTTGTTCCCGTCTGCCAGCGACTGGCCCCGGGCCAGCAAGGTGAAACCGTCCTGACCGGCGCCCTGGAGCACGGCGGCATCCAGCGCCCGCAAGTGTGCCGGCACCAGCAGGCCGCCAGCCAGCAGCGTCACTCCGAGAATGACGCAAATCAAAAAAAACAGCCAGCGAAGCTTCATGGATTGGCCTTGAGTTTTTACGGCGTTTTTTTGGACGGTGATAAACCACTTATTGTTCAAAGTTCAAATGAAGGCCGGACAAAAAAAATTGCCGTCCGGAATGACGGTCTGCGGCGCGCGATGCTGCCGGCGAATCTTGAGTGGCCAGAAAATTGCCAGCCTTGGAAAAACAATTATCACCTCGACCTCTGCGCGGTGATCCGGCCTGCCCGCGATTCGTTTTTATGGACCTTTTTGCGCGTGGTGGCGCTTGGCACGCTTTCCGCTAAAACCTAAAAAGCAAAAACTCGAATGAGCAACCCCAAGAACGATTGAAGCTTGATGTGAAAGATTGCGTGCATGAAACGTATCCATTCCGTCTTTGCCTCGTTGAAATATTGGGTCGTGGGCATTTTTTTCTTGAGTGGGTTGCTGGGGCTGGCGGCGTCGCGATCGGTGAACTCCGGCGTGACGCTCGCTTGGAATCCGAGCGTCACTCCGGATGTCGCGGGCTATTGGATTTATTACGGCACGGCCAGTCACAATTACACGCACCGCTTGAACGCCGGGAAAATCACGACCAGGAGCATTTCAAGATTTCAGCCGGGAATCACCTATTATTTCGCCGTCACCGCCTACGATGCGTCCGGCGACGAAAGTGATTTTTCCAATGAAGCCGCCTATACCTGTCCGATCGTTACATCGGCGGCGGGCACGTTGATTCCGGCCAATGACTTTGGCAAACAGATCCGCCTCACGGTTGGGGGCCGGGCCCGCGCCAGATACATCGTCGTGGCCTCCACCAATTTGGTGGAGTGGTTCGCCGTGAGCACAAACCGGGTCCCGTTTTCCTACGAGGAAACCAACACGGGCCAGCCCGGCGCCAGATTTTTCCGGGCCGTCCGCCAGTTTTAATCGAATTTAAACGGCGGTTTCCATTCTGGAAACCACTCAAGGAGCACAGAGGCACAGCAAGCCCACTGACCGGAGGTCGCGCCGGAACGAAGCGGCGGCGGCCGGAAGCGCGCGGCAATCTTGAACGTCGCAAGCTTCCGGCGCTCTAAGAGTTCGCTTATGCAAACAACACTGAAAATTTTACTGCTGGAAGATGATGTTCGCGATGCCGAACTGATCCGGGCTGAATTGCGCAAAGGCGGCCTGTCCGTTCTCGTCCATCGCGTTGAAACCCAAAAGGAGTTTGTGGACATGCTGGTTCACGAACCGCCTGATCTGATTCTGTCGGATCACGGTCTGCCGAGCTTCAACGGGTTTGAAGCGCTGGCCGTGGCCAGGCACCGATGTCCCGAGCTTCCGTTTATCTTTGTCACCGGGCTGGCGGGAACCGAGCAGGACATCGAAACCTTCGAACGCGAGTCCATTGGCTATGTGCTTAAAAGCCGGTTATCGCGGCTCGTGCCTGCCGTTCAACAGGTCATTTCAGACGTCGAAAAACAGCGGGAACGCCGGAACCGCCAGCAGCGTTGGCAACAAGACGAGGAATATTACCGGGCATTGCTGGACAGCGTCAGGGATTACGCCATTTTCCGGCTCGATGGGAACGGGTGCGTGAGCAGCTGGAACGCCGGCGCACAATGGATCAAAGGCTATGAGGCGGATGAAATGATGGGGAAACATTTGGCCGAGTTTTTCCCGGCCCAGGCCGTGACGGACGGCCTGCCGGCCCGCGCACTCATCGAGGCGAAAACCGAGGGCCGTTTCCAGGCGGAAACCGTGTTGGTGCGCAAGGGTGGAACGCCCTTCTGGGCCGATGTGATTCTCACACGCTTGGAAGGTGTGCCGGAACATTCGCAGGGCTTTGCCCTGGTGGTCTGTGACATCACGGCCCGCAAGGAGGCCGCCACCGTGCAAGCGCGGTTGTTTGAAGACCTCAAGGCGACGCTGGACAATGTCAAAATCCTGAGCGGACTTCTGCCCATCTGCGCCTCCTGCAAAAAAATCCGCGACTACAAAGGCCACTGGCACCCGCTGGAAGTTTATTTGCGAAATAATTCGGAGGCGACCTTGATGCATGAATTTTGCACCGACTGTGTCTCGCACATCCAATCCGCCAGTCTGGCACCAGACAGCGAACAAGACGTATTGAGCGGTCCATGAGCCGTTCGCGAACTGGCTCGTTGTTGCCTGCCGCCCGGTGTCTGGCACCGAAGTGAATGGACTGGATGGGTGCGTCCGGCGGTTGATTCAGCGCCTCTCCGGGCGAGTGCCGGTTGCAAAGCGCGCTGGTGGCGGCTTGTGATCCGGTGCGCATCTTTGGTGTTTACACGCTTCCCGCTGATTGGAGATTGCCACCCAACCCGCCGGGGGTTAGAAATTAAACACAAATGCAACGCCCCACGCTGCTCCAGAAAATTGTTCCGCGACCGTGCCACTGCGGTGATGCCGCCACCACAAAGCTCCTCGCGCGTGGAGGGGTTAAATGAGCACGCAGGTTCTGCTCGTTGAATGCGATGACCGGCGCGGTCTGGTGCATGCCATCACCGGCGTGCTGCTGAAACACGGCCTGAACGTGGTGGGCAACCAGGAGTTTGTGGAACGCGGCTCCGCGCGTTTCTTCATGCGCACGGAGTTTGATGGCGCGACGGACGCCGGCCAGCTCGAAGCGGAAGTCCGCACGGCGCTGCCGGACAATGCAAGCGTGCGGTTGTCCGATCTGAAACCGAAGCGCATCGTCGTGCTTGCCTCCAAAGAGCACCATTGTCTCGGCGACATTCTGATCCGTCATGCGTTCGGCGAAATCAACGCGCAGGTGCTGGCCGTGCTCGCCAATCATCCGGTGCTCCAGCCGCTCGTCACCAAGTTCGACCTGCCGTTTCATTTCGTCAGCCACGAGGGGCTCACCCGCGAGGCGCACGAGGCGGAGATGCTGAAAGTGATCGAGCGCCTGCAACCCGATTATCTGGTGCTCGCAAAATACATGCGCGTGCTGACGCCGGAGTTCGTCCGCCGCTTTCCCGCGCGCATCGTGAACATCCACCACTCCTTCCTCCCGGCGTTCGTCGGTGCGCGACCGTATCAACAGGCGTTCGATCGCGGCGTGAAGGTGATTGGCGCCTCCGCCCATTTCGTCACCGACAAACTGGACGAGGGGCCGATCATCGTGCAGCAGGTCATCCCGGTGGATCACACGCACACGGCGCACGATCTTTCGCAGGCCGGCCGCGACGTGGAGCAGATGGTGCTCGCGCGAGCGCTTCGCCTGGTGTTCGAGGACCGCGTGTTCCTCTGCGGCAACCGCACGGTGATTTTCGACTAGGGCGTGTTTTCAAAATACGATAGGGGTAGGGACAAGGGATTGAAGCTTGCCCCTCCCTCCGAACCGGACGGGCGGATTTCCCGCATCCGGCTCTCCAGTCCGTGGGTTCGTAATCCTACGATTG
>Ga0247688_1000021_pt1 | contig 124138 bp, 127 predicted proteins | sample CNK29_metaG_FD_182718 | JGI IMG/M metagenome (GOLD analysis project Ga0247688, IMG submission 182718) | Soil microbial communities from Purdue University Martell Research Forest, Indiana, United States - CNK29 | ecosystem: Environmental > Terrestrial > Soil > Temperate forest > Bulk soil... | reverse complement strand
TGTAACGACTGAACGACTGTCTCGGAGAGGATCTCGGCGAAACTGTAACGGCGGTGAAGATGCCGCCTGCCCGCAGTAGGACGGAAAGACCCTATGCACCTTTACTGTAAGCTCGTATTGTGTTCTGGTTCATGATGCTTAGCGTAGGTGGGAGACTTTGAAGCGGGGATTTCGGTTCTCGTGGAGTCGCAATGTGAAACACCACTCTTTATGAATTAGGATTCTAACCCCGATTCCTGTTAAGCCAGGCGGGGGACAGTGCGTGCGGGTCAGTTTGACTGGGGCGGTTTCCTCCCAAAGAGTAACGGAGGAGCGCGATGCTTGGCTCAGCATGGTTGGCAACTATGCGTTGAGGGTATGGCTATAAGCCAAGTTGACTGTAAGACTTACAAGTCGAGCAGATGCGAAAGCAGGCCCAAATGATCCGATGGTTTAATGTGGAATTGCCATCGCTCAACGGACAAAAGGTACGCTAGGGATAACAGGCTGATCGGATCCAAGAGTTCATATCGACGATCCGGTTTGGCACCTCGATGTCGGCTCATCGCATCCTGGGGCTGGAGAAGGTCCCAAGGGTCCGGCTGTTCGCCGGTTAAAGCGGTACGCGAGCTGGGTTCAGAACGTCGTGAGACAGTTCGGTCCTTATCCACTGTGGGCGCAGGAAACTTGAGGGGTTCAAACCTTAGTACGAGAGGACCGGGTTTGACGCACTTCTGGTGTGGCAGTTGTTCCGTCAGGGGCATCGCTGCGTAGCCATGTGCGGAAGAGATAAGCGCTGAAAGCATCTAAGTGCCAAGCTCATCCCAAGATAATGTTTCCCGGACGCAAGTCCCTAAAGACCACGGGCAGACCACCCGTTTGATAGGTTAGAGGTGTAAGTGCTGTGAAGCATTTAGCTGACTAATACTAATCGGTCGTGCGGCTTGATCGCTTTTTTATTAAACCAGTCTCAAACTCCGGTTTGTGGCTGCCAGATAAAAAGCGTTTTTAACTCGCGAATTGTAGGAGCTCGAAATTGTCCTTATGTGTAGTTTTCAGGGAATCACCGAACCGCTTCGGATATGATCTTTATAAATTTTGCACGGTTGAATCCGTGCTAAACAATTTGGTGGCCATAAAGCTGTGGTCCGACCCGTTCCCATTCCGAACACGGCCGTCAAACACAGTCTTGCCAATGGTAGTGGTTGTATAGCTTCCGCGAGAGTAGGTTGCCGCCAGTCTTTCAAAAAAAGCCGGAGAAATAAAATTCTCCGGCTTTTTCCATTTCCAATTGAAGTTTGAAGATTTGATCAACCCGGCGGCAAACGCAGCGTGGCGTCCAGCGGCGGCAACTCAGCCAGATCTTTCCCGCCCGTGCCGCCGCCGAGCTTTTGCAGTTTTTCGCCCGAAGGTTTGATGCGTGATTCGTAGCTGCCCACAGCCTGGTTGAATGCCCGGTTCGCCGTCTCCAGTCCGCTCCGGATCTTTTCCAGATGTTCCGTGAACGTGACGATCCGCACAAACAGCTCCTGCGCCGCCTCGGAAATTTTCTGCGCGTTCTCCGTCTGCGCGTGCTGCTGCCAGCTCACGCTCACCGAACGCAGCAGCGCGATGAGCGATGCGGGCGTCGCCAGCAAGATTCGTTTCTCGGCGGCCCATACGATCAAATCATGATCCCCCTCCAAGGCTGCACTAAACAGGGATTCCGCCGGCACAAACAGCACGACATAATCCAGCGAATTCGGGAATTGCGACGGATAATCGCGGTCGGCGAGGGCGCGAATCGTCGCCTTCAGCTTCGTGGCGTGCGCCACGAGTGCTTCCGCACGCTTTGCCGGCTCGGCGGATTCCAGCGCATTGAGAAAATCGAAGTCAGGAACCTTCGCGTCCACGATGATAAAGCGGTCGCCCGGTAATTTTACCACGAGGTCAGGGCGGTTTTCGCCCGACGATGTCTGCTCCGTGAAATCACAATGTGCGCTCATGCCCGCCGCCTCGACAACGCGCCGCAGTGTTTCCTCGCCCCATTTGCCGCGCGCCTGGTTCGAGTGCAGCACCAGCCGGAACTGCTGCGTCTCGTTCGCGAGCGTCGTGCTCTGCTGCGAGAGCAGTTCCAACTGTTTCTTCACCTCGCCGAGCGTGGACGACTGTGCCGCGCTGTTTGATTGTAAATTCTTTTGATATGTCTCCAGCTGTTGCTTGAGCGGTTCCACCAATCCTTTGATGGCCTCCTGCCGTTGCGCCAGATCACCTTTCGCGGTCTCCTGAAATTTTCCGAAGCTTTGTTCGGCCAGCCGTAAAAATTCCGGCGCAGATTGTTTCAACGCGTCGGCGCTCAATGCCTTGAACGTATCGCGCAAATCGGCCAGCGCCTTTTCCTGCGCGGCTTTGGCGTCGCGCAAGGTTTGTTCTTGCAGTGATTTTTGCTCCGCGAGGAATTTCTTTGCCGCGTCCTCATTCGCCAGCGCCGTGGCGAGCGACGTATTAGTTTTGGAAAGTTGTTCGCGCATCTGGGTCAGCTCCGTTTCACGCTGCGCGAGCCGCAGGCTCAAGTCGTTTTCCAATCGTGAATCCACCGGCGCCGCCGGACGACCACGACCGAGCAGCCAGCCGATGAGGAGGCCCGACCCGCCGCCAATGACGAGACCGATTAAAAGATAAGCGCCGGCTGACATGTCAAATTTGTGTTTTACAACCGCCCTCACCCCGGCCCTCTCCCCCGGGGAGAGATTCCACGGCCCGTAAAAAACCGCGATGGCCACCCCTGAACCGTAGCAGCCGACGTGAGGAGGCTCTAACCCGACGGCGTTCAGATGGAGCCTCCTCACGTCGGCTGCTACGAGATTCAAGGGTAGGGGGAAACGTTCCCCGCGTCTTTGAATCACCCAGCGCTGGATTCACCGGGCGGTCGCTCGGAAAATCCCTGCCAGACCGAAGCTGTCCCCTCTCCCCACGGGAGAGATTCCACGGCCCGCGAAAAGCCGCGATTTGTGCGCCTGAACCGTAGCAGCCGACGTGAGGAGGCTCTAGCTCGACGGCGATCAGATGGAGCCTCCTCACGTCGGCTGCTACGAGGTTCATGGGTAGGGTCAGGGTGAGGGGCCGGTAGCCGATGATTTTCATTTCAGCGCAGGTTGGTAAAAAGTTGTTTCTCGTAATCCGCCACCAGCGTCCGCTTGCCTTTGGAAATAATCTTGTGCCCCTCGGCGCGCAGACGTTTGGCAAGTGCGACAACACCGCCGGGATATTTGGGATTCACTTCGCCGCCCATTTTCAGCGTGCGCCAGAACGGGGTGATGCGCTTCTTGCCTTCAGCCTCATTCTCGGCGGCGGCGTGGGCGGCAATCCAGGAAAAGATTCCGGTGGTGATGGGACACGCAAAATCCGCCTGGTGTTTTTTGGCGAGCGCGGCGCGCAGTTCGTTGATGGTCACCACGCGGCCTTTCAGGACTTGCTTCATCAACGCATCCACTTCGCGCGGCGCGGCGATGACCATGCGGCCTTCGCCGGAGTGGATGCCGCGTCCGGCGCGAACCTCGCAGACTTTGGGCAGGCCCTTGTCGTCAGCGAGTTTTTCGCGCCAGGATTTTTTCGGTTTCATAGCCAGCCGTAGCGGCGACTCGGCAGAGTGCCGCTGAATGAACTTATTGGCGGCGCTCTGCCGGGACGTCGCTACGCAAATTAAAAATGTGCGACGACTTCGATCTCCACGCTCGCGCCTTTGGGCAGACCGGCGACTTGGATCGTGGAACGCGCCGGGAAATTTTCCGTGAAATATTTCGCATAAACTTCATTCATGCCGGCGAAGTTTGCGAGGTCGGTCAGGAACACCGTGCTTTTCACCACATTGGCGAATGTGAGTTTCTGGTCGTCAAGAATGGCCTTCACGTTTTCCAGCACGCGTTCGGTCTGGGCCTTGACGTCGCCGGTGATCAAGTTGCCGTCGGCGGGACTGATGGGAATCTGCCCGGCGCAGAACAACAGGTCGCCAACGCGGACCGCGTGGTTATATGGGCCGACGGCTGTGGGTGATTTTGCGGGTTTGATGATGGTTTTAGTCGCCATGAGATGATTTGTTTTGATTCAGAAATGCGTGGCAAGTCTGTCGCTTTTACCGGCCAGCGTCAAGATGCGGGGGAATCAGCAGTGTTATCGTTCGCTGCTCAAACGGAGCGCCGCGCACCGTCTCGGCAAGTTTGTATCAGATTTCCCGTCCGGGCAGAGGCGGTGCTCGGCGTTCCAAGCAAGGCCGTCATTTTGCCGCCAATGCCGCTTCGATGGCCGCCGTCGCTTCCGGTGAATCAGGCGTGACCTTGGAATCGAAGCGGTTCAAGATTTTTCCGTCTTTGCCGATGAGAAACTTGGTGAAATTCCACTTGATGTTGCCGGGAAATGGCGATGCCTCGCCTGCGAGCGCGACATAAAGCGGGTTGCGGTTCGCGCCGTTCACTTCAATTTTGTCGAAGAGCGGAAAGGTCACATCATATTTGGAGGAGCAGAATTGTTTGATCTCCTCGTTCGTGCCGGGCTCCTGTGCACCGAACTGGTTGCAGGGGAAGCCGAGGATGACGAAGCCCTGGTTCTTGTATTTCAGATAAACGGCTTCGAGATTTTTGTATTGCGGTGTGAAGCCGCATTTGGAGGCGACGTTCACGATGAGGATCACCTTGCCTTTGTAGGCGGCGAGCGTGGTGTCCTTGCCGTCAATGTCTTTGACGGCGATGTCATAGATGGAACCGGCCTGAAGCAATGTGCTCATAAAAATTAACGCAACGAGAGAAGTAAATATTTTCATGAAGGAAGGATTAACCGGAACAACTCTGCTGTCAACCCGGTGATGCGCTTTTGGCGGCCGGTTTCGCAAAATGATAGGAGCGATACGAAAGCTCGCCGCTGTTGAGCGCCTTGTGGATCCGCGAATCTTTGATGCCGGCAAAATCAGCGCCCAGCGAGTGAAGAAATTTCGGCAGATGCCGTGCGACCAGGTCCTGGGACCGCGGGGAATTCTGATTCATGCCGCGCAGGACTTCGGCGTTGATTTCCCGGGTGTGAATCATTTTAAGCGGAGCAGTGGCGATGGCTTTTTCCCATTCGGCCATGCTATCGGCAAAACGGAAGTCGGCGTAGAGAAAATGTCCGCCCGGTCGCAACACCCGCGCCACCTCCGCCAGAAAGCGCGGCAGGCTGGGATAGCAGTGGGACGCCTCGACATTGATGACCGCGTCAAAGGTGTTCGATTCAAACGGCAGATTTTCCGCGTCGCCCTGCACGAAGTCCAAGCCGTCCACGCGGTGATGCTGTTTGCAAAATTTTATTCCAGCAGGATTCAAATCCAACGCGGTGTAGCTCTTTGGTCGCAAGGTGCGCGCCAAATAACTCGCCCCACCGCCGTGGCCGCAGCTCACTTCGAGAACATTTTTCCCGCGCAGTTGCGTCTGCGTGGCGACGTGATGATACAGCTGGATGCAGGCGCGGCTGGGTTCGTCGCCAGGCGCGAGCGGGATGCCCATGGGCGGGTCTTCTTCGTAGGCGTAGTTGAGAAACAGGACTTCCTCGCCGTGCAGCCGTCGCGTGAGGAACGGATACCAAAGCTGCCAGACGGCCTTGCGAATCCGGCCGATGGAGAACAGATGATCAATGACGGGCACGCCTCACTATCGCGGGAAAAGGCCATGGATGCCAGACTTGTTCGGTAGTCAAAGAATTCTTACAGAGCGCGGCTGTGTCGAAGACCAGCCGCAGCCTGTCCGAATGTCGAGGTGTTGAACCTTCGTTACGGGCCCGGTAATGCGAAGCTGCTGCGGCTGGTCTCCGCGACACAGCCGCGCTCCGACAAGTTTCCGCCTTGCCAGAAACATTTGGTCAGAGACAATCAGGCTATTCACACCATGAAGTCGAACTCACATTCTTGCCGCGTTTTCAAATTGTTCATGGTTTTGCTGCTGTTCGCCACGCCGTTGCTGCGGGCGGCGGTCATCGGCACCAATTCGCCGTCGTTGCCGGTCACGCCGGCGCGCATCGCCACGCTGCCCGCGGCGGAGCAGCCGGCCTGGAAGGAATATCTCGAACGCTCCGGGCGCCAGATGCAGATCGACAAGGATTTTCTCAGGGTGGAAATGAAAGCCCACGGCCTCACGAATTCCACCGTGCCGCCAGCCGCCAGAGGTGCGAGCGGGATGTCCCTGATGGAATCAAGCGATTGGTATGGCCGGACCGAAGCCCGCCGGATTGCGGACATCATCGTGTCTTTTCAAACTCCGGCGGGCGGCTGGGGCAAGAACTTGAACTTCACCCTGCATCCGCGCGCGCCCGGCGAACATTTCGTTGCCGACAACGGCTCGCTGTTTCTCGGCCCGGACGACAACGACACACCGCACGACCTAAAGTGGAGCTATGTCGGCACGTTCGACAACGGCGCCACCATCACGCAACTGCGCTATCTCGCGAAAGTCATTGCCGCCGGTGGCACCAATCAGACTGCCGCGTATCGCGCCGCGTTTTTGCGCGGGCTGGATTACATTTTCGCCTCGCAATATCCCAACGGCGGCTGGCCGCAGGTCTGGCCGGTGGCGGGCGGTTACCATGACGCCATCACTTACAACGACAATGCGATCGTCAACATATTGACCTTATTGCGCGACGTTGCGGACGGCAAAAACGAATTCGCCTTCGTGCCGGCCGCCGGTCGCGCCCGGGCTGCCGCCGGTTTGAAGCGTGGCATGGATTGCCTGCTCGCGTCGCAGCTTGTCGTGGCTGGCCGGCGCACGGTGTGGTGCCAGCAGCATGACGCCCTCACCCTTCAGCCGGACTCGGCGCGCAATTACGAAATGCCCTGTCAATCCAGCGGTGAAAGCGGGGCGATTGTCCTGTTCCTGATGGAACTGCCGAAACCCGACACCAACGTCGTCGCCGCCGTGCGCGCTGCGGTCGCATGGTTCGACAAAACCAAATTGATGGATGTCGCCTTCAAGAGCGCCGGTCCCGAAGGACGCAAGTTGGTCGCCGCGCCGGGTGCCGGTCCGATTTGGGCGCGCTATTATGAACTCGGCACCGACCATCCGATTTTTGGCGACCGGGACAAGAGCATCCATGACAACGTGGAGGAAATCTCCCTGGAACGACGCAAAGGTTACGCGTGGTTCGGGGACGCGCCCCAACGTGCGCTCGAACGTTACGCCGGCTGGCTCAAGGATCATTCGCTGACGCAGGACGCGCCAAAACCGTAGTAGCAGCTTTCGGCAGAAAGCCGGAAGTTAAATTGCCAAAAAAGATGCGGCGGTCTTCCGACGCGCCGCTATGACGGGAGGGATTATTCCACGCTGATGATCTTCGTTGCCTGCTTCGTGCCGCCGAGGGTGAGCTGTGGGCGGTCGCCCGATTTCTTGCCGAGGAGCTGTTCGCCCAGCGGCGATTGCGGCGTGATGACGAGAATCTCTTTTTTGTCGTGCAACACCTCTGTGCCGCCGGCGCGCGGGCCGATGAAGTAAAAGAAATTTTCCCCGCCGTTTTCCAGTTCCACCAGCGCACCGAGACCGATGGCATCGTCCGCACCAAACTTTTTAACGGGCAGCTTTTCAAACTCGGCGATGGACGCCTCGAGTTCCGCCGCCTGCCGGGACTGGCCGCGCGCGAGGTAAGAGGCTTCGAGGCCGCGCGTGTCGTATTTGCTCTCGGCCTTGCTGGACTCGTGGGTGGCCTCCGCGCGGGAGAATTGCGCCGCGCGGAAATAAATTCCCAGCTCGCTCACGAGCTTGGCGGTGATTTTCTTGATGAGGGCGCGTTTGTTCATTTGGGGCGATGGGGGAAAAGTAAAATAATCAACTTATTTGCCAAGTGCCTCGCGAACACCTTGGGCATTCAGGCCGAAGTGTGAATTCTTGTTATTCTGGATCACTATGCCATCGGCGTTCATCTTTAATACCATCTTCATTGCCTCCAACCCGCTCATTGATAGAAAGGGGCGACGCAGGCGCGAATCCTTTGGATCGACGAAGAACGCAACAGGATTTAGTCCGTTGATTTGTCCGGTAGCAATCTGAATGTTCTCATTTGGGCCAACGACATGCTGAGTCCCATTTGGAAGATTCGGAGCGCCTCCAAGAACTTGTGCGAAAAGTTCAGTATGTCTAAGAAGCGTGATCAGTTCCCGCATATCTGCTGGACGATGGTGTTCGGCGTAATCGAAGATTAGCTGATTCACATCTCGTAGTTGCTTCTTAAAAGGCCACATATTCTTGATGGTTTAATCACTTTATCCTCGCGACTGTATTTCGCCGTTCCCTTTCCGTCCAGCGCGCTTTTGGATTTCATTTGCAAAAATTGTGTCACAACCTCCCTCACCCCGGCCCTCTCCCCACGGAGAGGGAGCCACCGATGTCAGCCTGCTGGCGGTCGAATGATCGTCCGGCCAATCCAGCCGCTGGTCTTTCCAAAAAATCGGCGCGCGATTCTCCTTCTCCCCGGGGGAGAAGGCCGGGATGAGGGCGGGCGTTAGGCTAATTTGCTGTTTCCCGGAGCGTGGGTCTGTGACCCGCAGCACGTCTGAATTGAAAACATCGTGGTAAATTTCCAGTTTACCCGGCCTTGCGAACCTGCTGCGGGTCACAGACCCGCGCTCCAAATCATTTCCCCGGCGCCGGCAGAAAAATGACATGCGTCGGCTGCGTCGGTGCGTAGGCGTTGCGTTGGGGAATTTCAGCGCGGTTGAACGGCTTGTAATCCTTGATGGCCCCGACGTGGCCGATGTTGATGTAGTTGCGCAACACGCCGTGGCCGTTCTTCGTCGAATCGCTGAAGTGCGTCTGCGCGTAGCCCACGCCGTTGCCGGAGAGGTTCGAGGAAAAATATTTGAAGCCGGTGATCTTGTTCATGTCATTTGTGTCATCGCGCAGCCAGCCGAGGAAAATCACCGAGTGTCCGCCGGACGGCGTGGTGCTGTAGCTCACAAAATCGCCGGGCCGCGCGTCGTCGAAATTCGTCACCGTTGTGCCGAGTCCGTAACAAGTGATGGCGCGCGCTTCGGAATCACCTTTGCCTTCGATATACCAGAGTTGAAGCGCGTTGAAGAGGTCGTTGAACGTCATCCCGTTGAAATCATCCGGTTCGAGGCCGTTCTGGATGTTGCGCAGCTTCATCGCACGGATAAACACCTCAAACGTGAAGCCGCAGCAATAACTGCAACGCGAGCCGTCGGGATACGCCTTGGCCACGACCATGCCGCGATACCACTGATCCTGCGTGACGCCGTTGTAGATGTCGTATTCCCACGGCTTCCAACTGCAATGATATTGATATGAGCCGTCAAGCGGATAGCCGGTGATGACTTTGAGGACGTAGGGATTCAGCGAGCCTTGGTCGTCGTTCGTGACGACCTCCTCGCGGGCGTAGGCTTTGGCGAGCGCCTTGTCCACGGGCGAGAACCCGCGTTCGTCCACCGGATAAACCCGCGGCGTGTAAGTGGACCGGCGCTGGCCCGGATCTTTCTCACGCGGCGAAATGGAGTTGGTGGTGACGGGCGCGGTGACAACCGTGACCGCCGGCGCGGGCACAACGGCAAGCGGAGGCGCGGGGTTGGCGGCGGTAACGGGTTCATGAGCGCAGCCGGCGAAAATTAAAGCGGCAACGGCGCCAAGCAGTAAAACTATCTTCATATTCGTCAAAGAGATGTTGCGTCCATCGGCTCCCGGCCGGCAATCCTTTTCATCCTTACGACTGTATTTGCCCGCTCCCCTTCCGTCCAGTGCGCTTTTCGCGCTGTATTCATATGGCCGGGCGCGGCATGATTTTTCCCGATGAAGATAAAGAGGAGTTCGTCTCCCTGGGATGCCTTGCTGGATGGCCGGTTTGATTCGGCACAGCCGGGCCGCACGCTGTGGCGCTTGTTCGCCGACCAGCGCGGCAAGGTCTTTGGCGCGGTCGTCTTGTTCATCATCAAACAATCGCCGGCGTCCCTGATGCCGCTGGCGGTCGGCTTGATCATTGATGCGCTGACGCCGCTCCGCGACGATTCATTTCGTCGCGTGTTGTGGATTGCGGGTGCTTATCTCCTGTTGCTCGCGCTGAATCCGTTGTTCCACACGGCGTTTGCCCGGATGATGAGCGGACTGTTGCGACACATGCAATTTAACCTCCGCAGTGCGCTGGTGGAACGGTTGCAGCAGCTCGCGCTCACGTTTCACGAGGAGAAACAGTCCAGCGCGTTGCAGACGAAAATCCTCCGCGACGTGGATTCCATCGACGGTTTGTGCCGTTACCTGATGTTGAACGGCATGAATGGGCTGCTCGTGATCGTTTATGTCACGGTCATCGCGCTGGCGACGCAGCCGTTGCTGGCGCTTTATTTTTTGCTGACGGTGCCCGCCGGGATAGCGCTGCTGAAACTATTCGACCGCCGGTTTCGTGAACAATACCAAGCCCTGCGCATCGAGACCGAGCAGATGAACGCCCGGGTCACCGAAATGCTGATGATGCTGCCGGTCACGCGGGCGCACGGCCTGGAGGAGCAGGAGACGCGCAGCGTGCGGTCGGTTTTCCAGCGTCTGCGTGAACGCGGGTTGCAGGTGGACACGCTGACGGAATTGTTCGCGTCCAGTTCGTGGTTCACGTTCATCGCGTTTCAACTCGCGTGTCTGGTGTTCTCCGCCTGGCTCGTCACGCGTCACCGGATCAGCGTGGGCGACGCGGTCATGTTCAACACCTACTTCGGCATGCTCATCGGCGCGGTGCAGCAAACGCTCGGCGTGTTTCCGGCATTGGCCCAGGGCCGTGATGCCATCCGCTCCATCGGCGAAATTTTGGAGGCGACGCAGGTCGAGAATCACGAAGGTAAACCGTCCGCGCCCGTGCCGTTGCAGGGCGAAATCATGTTTGAAAATGTCAGCTTTCAATATCCCGGCGGACGCGAAGTGGCGTTGCATGATGTGTCACTGCGCATCGCGTCGGGCGAGACGGTCGCCTTCGTCGGCGAATCCGGCGCGGGCAAATCCACGCTGGTCAACATGGTCATCGGCTTTCGCCCACCGGGCACCGGACGCGTGCTGCTCGACGGTCATGATCTGCGGGATTTGGATTTGCGGACTTACCGGCGGCAGATCGGCGTCGTGCCACAGACGACGATCCTCTTCAACGGCAGCCTGCGCGAGAATGTCACTTACGGTCTGGAAAACGTGAGCGATGTGACGCTGTGGCAGGTGCTGGCGGAGGCGAACCTCGCCGACTTTGTCCGCAGCCTGCCGCAGCAGCTTGACACGCCATTGGGCGAAAGCGGCACTCGGCTCTCCGGCGGCCAGCGTCAACGCCTCGCCATCGCGCGCGCCCTGGTGCGCAACCCGCGCGTCATCCTGCTCGATGAGGCCACTTCCGCGCTCGACACGGAATCTGAACGGCTGGTGCAGGAAGCTTTGATACGATTGACCAAAGGCCGCACCACGTTGATTGTGGCGCATCGGTTCTCCACCATCCGTCATGCCCATCGCATCGTGGTGCTGCAAGGCGGGAAAATTGTCGAGGCCGGCACGCAGCAGGAACTCATGGCGAAGAATGGTCATTTCTCCCGGCTGGCGAATCTGCAATCGTTTCAGGCCACCGGCTGAGGGCCAGGCACCGGTTGCGGCGGCGCATCTTGACCCAGCCCCGGAGCGCCGGTCTCCGACCCGGCAGGCATTGGATTTCGCACGGGAACACGCCGGATCGGAGATCGGCGCTCCGTAATGCCAGCAAGGGTGGGGGCCGCACACCGCCCCTGACGGAGCGCGACCGGTCCCCGGTCGCAGCGGGTGGAAAGCACAGAACGGGTGGGAAAATCCGGACGCTGGGTTGCCGGCGCGACCGCTGCGGGCGGGGGGACCGCCCGCGCTCCGGGGCAGTGCCTCAAGATGCGCACCGGTTGCGGGGATGATTTGATTTGAACTTGTTTTGCCCGTATTCACCTCTACTTTCTTCGGCATCGCTCATCGCCTCCTGGTTTTATTTAGTGGAGGCACTGAAGCGGATTGTCATGGCCAAATCAAGTTTTTCCCCGGGCACTGGTTTCGGTGAGGAATTGTCTCCGGGCCTGCGCGTGGGCGGCGCAACGTTCATCCTGAAGCGTCTGCTGGGTCGGGGCGAAAATTCCGAGGTCTGGCTGGCCCAGGACGTGAAGGCGGGCCGGGAAGTGGCGCTGAAATTCCTGCCGGCGGCGTTGTTGTCGGACGCAAATGTCGTGGAACGTTTCAAGCAGGAGGCGCAGAGGACCTGTTTGCTCGTGCACCCGCACATCGCCGCCACGTATGAGTTCGTGCGGAATTATTCCTCGGCGGCGATCGTCTCGGAATATGTGGAGGGCTGGTCGCTTGCGACGTTCAAGATCGACAAACCGCAGCAGCGTTATCGTGTTGAGGAGATCGAGTGGTGGATCCGGCAGTTGGGCGCGGCGCTGGATTTTGCGCACCACGAATTCGGCATCGTTCACCGCGATTTGAAACCGGCGAACCTGCTCGTCAACGCGCAGGACGAACTCAAGGTCACGGATTTCGGGATTGCCGCCAGCGTGCGCAGTGAAAGTGCGCGGCGCGGCCTGGCCGGTTCCGGCGGCCTCGGTTTCCTGAGTCCTCAACAGGTGATGGGCGCGGAGCCTTCCAAGCTGGACGACATCTATTCCTTCGGGGCGACGATCTTTGATCTGCTCACCAGCACGCCGCCGTTTTACAAGGGCGAAGTCATCGCGCAGATTTGCGGTTTGAAAGCGCCCGGCATGAAGCAGCGTTTGCAGGAACTGGGCATCGCGGACGATTCCATTTCGCCGGTTTGGGAAGATACCGTGGCGGCGTGTCTGGCCAAAAATCCGGCCGACCGTCCGCAAAGCGTGAAGGAAGTTCTGCAATTGCTGGAGCGTTCGGAAGTGCCGAAGCTGGCCGCGCCGCAAGCCGCAGCGCAAGCGGAAACGGTCGCCGCCGGAACGGATATTGAATCGCCTGAAGAAATCGTGGCGGTGGAAGCAGACGAGACGTTTGCCGATGCGGAAAATCCGTTCGACGTCGAATTCGAACCGGATACGCCGGTGTCATCATCCGTGAAAAAGCCGGTGCAGGTGATTGCGGTTGCGGCCGTCGTGATTTTAATTCTGGCTGCGAGTCTGGCAGGGATGAAGTGGAAAGCCGCAACGTCAGGCGGCGCTGGTTCCGCGGCGACAGCGCAGTCCGGCAGGCCGGGCGCGCTGGATAAAAGTTTTGATCCCGGCACCGGCGCGAACGGCGAGATTCGCGCGCTGGTCATCCAGCCGGACGGGAAAATTCTGATCGGCGGGCGCTTCACCTCGTTCAACGACGCGCCCGTCAAAATCCTCACCCGATTGGCCGGCGACGGAAAACTCGATGCCACATTCAAGCCGGACGTGAAGGGCTCGATCGGTGCGGTGACGGTGCAAGCGGACGGGAGGATTCTTGTGGGTGGCGAACGCATGCAGGCGGGGCATCCGCGCCGGCGGGTGGTGCGATTAAATGAGAACGGCACTCTGGACAAAAGTTTTGGCTTCCATGTGAATTATAACGGCGAGATCCGCACCTTCCTAGCCCAGCCTGACGGGAAAATTCTGGTCGGCGGCAGCTTTTCGATGATCCTCGACCAGCGGCAGGGCGGGGTGGTGCGCTTGAACGCCGACGGCACGCTTGACCGGTCGTTTGCACTGAATGGCGGCACAGCGGGCACGGTCTGGGCTCTGGCCATCCAGCCGGATGGAAGGATTTTGGCCGGTGGTGGCTTTGACCAGTTCAACGGCGCAAAGGCGGGACACATCGTTCGCCTCAATCCCAACGGCAGTCTGGATTCCAGTTTCAACGTGGAGACCGACGGCAAAGAAATTTTTGCGATGACCGTTCAAGGCGACGGGAAAATTTTGATCGCCGGTGATTTTCAGAAGTTGAACGGGCTGCTGCGACCGCGCCTCGTCCGTTTGAATGCGGACGGCAGCGTGGATTCCGGTTTTTATTCCGGCCTGAATCCAAATGGCGAAATCCGGACCATGGCGCTCCAGCCTGATGGGAAGATCCTCATCGGCGGTGGATTCAGCAGCCTTCAGGGGGAAAACTGCTGCCGGGTTGCCCGACTGAACCCGGATGGCAACCTGGATAAGAAATTCAACGTCGGCCTGGGCGCGTCGTATCTGGTCTGGCGCGTGGCGCTGCAGCCGGACGGGAAAATCATGGTCGGCGGCGAGTTTGAGAATTTTGACGGCGTGCGCTGCGGTGGCGTGGCGCGACTCCAAAACTGAGTCGGATGGGGAAACCGCTAATCTGCGCTCATCATCGCTAATTCAGGAAACTTGGATCGGATGGATACGGAGCGTCAATTTTTGCGCGGGGCGCAGGCAGGTTTTCGTCATCAGCGTCGATGAGCGCAGATTAACGGTTCGAAATCGGTCCTTCACTTCGGCTGGAACACGGATTTCAGGTAGGCGGCGTTCGCGCTGAAATTCCATTTCACGTTGCGCGGATCCTTTGGGTCGCGCGAACGCTCAATCACCAGCCAGCCGCTCCAGCCCATTTCGTCGAGCGTCTGTTTTATCTTGGGCAGGTTTATCTTTGGATCGTTCTGCAGCCACGCTTCGTCTCCGTCCGTACAGTGGATCTGGCAGAGGCGGTCCTTGCCGAGCGCGCGGAGTTCGGAGGTAAGGTCGCGCCCGTTCTGGATCGCGTTGGCGAAGTTGAAATAACTTTTGATGGCGGGCGAACCGATGTCGTCGAGCAGCTTCACTTCCACGGCGGCGGACAGGGAGGTTTCGATGCCGATGACGACGCCCGCCGCCTGCGGTTCACCTTCGGGATACCAGATCCAGGAGGTGCCGGTGAATTCGTTGGTCAGGTCAATGCCATCCTGGCCAATCCATTGTGCGTGCCATTCGCCGGGGTCAAGAATCCCCATCGTCCACTTCGCCGGTTGGCTCCATTTGCCCGGTTTGCCGTCGGTGTCCCACACGCGGACTTTCCAGAAGTATTCTGAGCGTGAGGCAAGCGGTTTACCCGCGTAAGGCACGAGTACGGAGTCATCGGAGGAAATTTTGCCGCTGTCCCACAAGTCGCCCTGGTCGGATTTCAATTTCGCGGCGCTCGACGCGACGAGAATCTGATACGCGGACTGTTTTACGTTGCGTTCATTCGATTGCAACATCCAGCTCAGGCGCGGCTGTGCGGCGTCAATGCCCTGCGGATTTTCCAGATGTTCGCAGCGCAGGTCGCCGACCGTCACGGCGGCGACACTGGAGAAGATGGTCGCCAGCAGCAAACCGACGGGGAACAGAGCGCGGTGCAACAGTGGCTTCATAAAGTCATGGGTGAATTCTGCGGGAAATTTTATCCTGACGGGCACAGACCGCAACTGTGGAGCGCGGTTAATTGAACGAATCCGGCTGGCGGAATTGGAAGGGGAAAAATCACAAAACACATGAGCCATCCGCGGCGGGTGCTTTATTTAATGTCCGTTTGTCGCGGGCTTCTTGGCGGTTTGAACACGTTTGAAGAAAAAAACCAGCGGGATGCCGCCGAGTGCGAGCAGGCCGAACAGGTTGAAATTATCCACGAACGCCCACAGGTGCGCCTGCTGGTCGAGCAGCGAATACACGGCGGTGTAAGCCTGCTTCGTCGCCGTCACCGGATCGGTTTGATGTCCCAGCACGCTTTTTGCGGCGGCGAGTTGTCGTGCGAAGGCTGGATCGGTCGCCGTCAGATGGCCGACCATCAAGGCCTGATGCGTTTGTGCTCCGCGCGCCAGCATCGTCGTCACGAACGCGATGCCGAGGCTGCCGCCGAGATTGCGCATGAGATTGTAGAGGCCGCTGGCGTTGCCGATCTGCTGCTGGCCGAGTTGGCTCATCGTCGTGGTCGTGAGCGGCACGAAAATAAAACTGATGGCCATGCCGTTGATGACGCTCGGCCAGATGACGCTCAGATTGCTCACTTGCAGATTGATGTCGCTCAAGATGAACGAGGACCAGGCCAGCATGGAGAAACCAAAGATCAGCATCCAGCGCATCGGGATTTTTCCCACCAGCCGTCCGACGATCATGGTCGTGAAAAAGGCCGCCACGCCGCGCGGCGCGAGCGCGTAACCCGATTGCAGGGCGGGGTAACCCATCAACGTCTGCAGGAACAGCGGCAATTGCGCCGTCGTGCCGTAGAGTATCGCCGCAAGCGAAGTCATCAAAATCAGGCCGACGGTGAAATTCCGGTTTTTGAAAACGCGCAGATCCACCAGCGGATGCTCCACGCGAAATTCCCACGCGATGAAACCGGCGAATGCCGCGATGGAGACCAGCGTCAGCCAGCGGATCCATTCCGCGCCGAACCAGTCCGCTTCCTGTCCCTTGTCCAAAACGATCTGCATCGTCGCCAGCCAGACCGCCAGCAGGCCGAGACCGACGAAATCAATGTCCGCCTTTTGATTGCGTTTGATGTAGGGCGGGTCTTCGACGACCCATTTCGCCATCAGCGCCGCCAGAATGCCCACCGGCAGGTTGATGTAAAAAATCCAGCGCCAGGAATAGCTGTCCGTGATCCAGCCGCCGATCACCGGGCCCAGGATCGGCGCGACGACCACGCCCTGCGCGAACACCGCCATCGCCGCGCCGCGTTTCTGCGGCGGAAAACTTTCCAGCATGATCGCCTGCGCGATCGGCACCATCGCGCCGCCGCCGAACCCCTGCAAAATCCGCGCGATGACCAGCGTTGGCAGGCTCCACGCCATCCCGCACAGCGCCGAGGCGAAGGTGAACATCACGATGCACGAAAGCAAAACGCGTCGCCGGCCAAAATAATTTCCCAGCCAGCCCGTCATCGGCAAAACGATCGCGTTTGACACGAGGTAGCTGGTGAGCACCCACGTCGCTTCTTCCGGCGTCGCCGACAAGCTGCCCGCGATGTGCGGCAGCGCGATGTTGGCGATGGATGTGTCCAACACCTCCATGAAGACCGCGAGCATCACGCTGATGGTGATGAGCCACGGATTATGGCGCGGATGCCAGACCGGTTGAGGTGCGCCGTCGGGCATGGGAAAATTATTTGCCGTTTGTCTTCCGGTTTAAAATGAACTGAAAGCCAGCCGCCGCTACGATGGCGAGGAGGATGGCGATGATGGCCGTGACCAGATCCGGCACATGGAATGAACTGGTCTGCACGCTGGGCGTCACGGAAAGCCCCGGTCCGAGGGTTTTGCCGTCGGGCAACGGTTCGTCGAAAAGGATTTTCACCGGCACGCGCTGGATGACCTTCACAAAATTCCCCGTCGCATTCTCCGGCGGCAGCAGGCTGAAGGCCGCGCCGCTGCCCGCCTGGATGCTGTCCACGTGGGCGCGGAATTTTTTTCCGCCGAGCGCGTCAATCTCCACCGTCGCCGTCTGGCCGGGCGACATTTTCTTCAATTGCGATTCCTTGAAATTGGCGACGACCCAGACGTCCAGCGGCACGATGGACATGATCTGCTGCCCGGCCTGGAGGTAATCGCCGGCCTCGACCTGCTTGCGCGTCACCCGTCCGTCGCAGGGCGCAAACAGTTTCGTGTAAGACAGGTTTAATTTCGCCCCGGCGATGTTGGTCTGGGATTCGCTGAGCTGTGAGAATGCCATGTCCTTTTCCGCGAGCACGGCGATGAGCTGCTTTTTCGCCTCATTCACCTTGGAGAGCTCCTCGTCCACATTTTCCCGGGCTGACCGCAAATCCGCCTGCGCCTTGCTGTTCGCCGCGAACTGGGTGTCAAACTCCTGCTGCGAGATCGTCTTCTGTTTCACCAGGTCCTGCGCCCGCTCGAAATCGGCCTGCGCTTTTTTGGCGGTGGCCTCGGCGGCGGTCACATCGGCCTCGGCCTTGCGCTCGGAGGCTCCGGCGGTGGCGACCTTGGCGTCCATCAATTCATACGCCGCGACCACGGTGCGGAAATTGGCATCCTGCGACGTGGCGGCGGCCTCTTTTTGCGCGACCGTGATGGCGTAATCCGCTGGATCAATCTCGATGAGCAGATCATTCGAGCGAACCAATTGGTTGTCCAAAACGCGAACGGCGGCAACCTGGCCGTCAACCCGGGGCGCGATGGAAACGACGTGCCCGGCGATGAACGCGTCGTCGGTGGATTCGTGCGTCAGCGTGCCTATGCCAAAATCCAGCGCGAAAAACAAAAGCGCCGCGATTGCCAGCGCCGCCGGCCAGATGACCCACGGCGAATTCATTTTCGCCCGCGGCGAGTTTTTGGCGGCGGACGGTGCGGGAGGATTGGTGTCAGGTGCGGCCTCGCTCATGGAAAATCAGTTCTCCACAGCCGGAGCCTTGTTTTCACCGGCGTGGTCCTTGGCGATCAGCATATAGATGGACGGAATCACCAGCAGCGTGAAGAACGTGCCAAAGGTCATGCCCGCGACGAGCACGATGCCGATGGAGTTGCGCGCCGCCGCGCCCGCGCCGGTGACGAGGATGAGCGGAATGTTGCCGGCCACGGTGGCGACGCTGGTCATCAGGATCGGGCGCAGCCGCAGCAGCGCCGCCTCGCGCACCGCCTGAAGTTTGGTGCGGCCCTGCCGCTGGAGTTCGTTGGCAAACTGCACGATCAAGATTCCGTTCTTGGTCACCAGGCCGATCAGCGTGACGAGGCCGACCTGCGAATAGATGTTCAACGTCGTCGTCCAGCCGTTCGTCCAGAAGGGCATGTTGGCATTCGGCATTTTCAGGAAACAAAAGATCAGCGCGCCGAACATCGCCAGCGGCATCGAGCCGAGGAGGATGATGAGGGGATCGCGGAAGCTGTTGAACTGCGCGGCCAGCACGAGAAAAATCAGGATGATCGCCAGCACGAATGCGGGCAGGAACTTGTTGCCTTCCGTCCGCAGCTGGCGTGATTCGCCGGTGTAATCAATCTTGTAGCCTTCCGGCAAAATTTTCGCCGCCTCGGTCTCCAGAAATTTCAACGCCTCGTCCAGCGGGCGGATGGCGACGCCGCTCAGCACGACCGCGTTGAGCTGTTGGAAACGGTTCAGCGTGCGCGGCGTGACGTGTTTCACCAGCGTGGCAAACGTGCTCACGGGGATTAGTTTTCCGTTCGGGCCTTTGACGTAATTATTTCCGAGCTGGTCCGGGTTCAGGCGTTCAATGCGCTTCAACTGCGGAATCACCTTGTAACTCCGGCCCGCGAGGCTGAAACGGTTCACAAAATTGCCGCCGACGAGCGCGGCCAGATCCGAGCCGACCGAGGCAAGGTCGAGGCCGAGCGCGGCCACTTTGTCGCGGTCAATCACCAGTTCCATTTCGGGTTGGTCAATCTTGGTGTCAATCACCGGTGGGAAGGCGAACATCCCGTTGGTCGCGGCCATCAATTGCAATTGCTGCGCGAACTGCAAAATCTGCTCCGGCTCGGCGGTGGAGGACACCACAAAGTTCACCGGGAAATTGTCGCCGCCGGGGATCGGCGACGGCGTGACCATGAACAGGCGGATGCCGGGGATTTTGCTCACCATCGCCTGCGCCTGGGGAACGATCTGGGCCGCGGTGCGTTTGCGTTCGCCCCACGGCTTGAGCACCATGCCGCCGAAGCCGCTGCTGGGCTGGGTGAGTTGAAACGACTTGTCCGTCTCCGGAATGGTTTTGAACGCCGCGCCCACGGCATCGGCGTAAAATGAAGTCTGGTCAATCGTTGAATCCGCGCTGGCTTCCACAATGCCGAAAACGACACCCTGATCCTCGGAGGGCGCGAGTTCGCCGGGCGCCTGGGAATACAGGACAAACGCCAGCAGGCTTAAGGCGACCCAGATGATGTAAACCGCCGGGCGCGCCGAGAGCGTCAGGTCCAGCACGCGCGCATAAAAATTCTTCGCGCGGTCGAACTGGCGGTTGATATGGCCGGTGAAGCCGTGTTCTTCGCGCCCGGCGTCGAGCAGCCGCGAGGACAGCCAGGGCGACAGCGTCAACGCGACGATGCCGGAGATGAACACCGCGCCGGCGAGCGTCAGCGCAAATTCGCGGAACAGCGACCCGGTCAGCCCGCCTTGAAGCGCGATGGGCGCATACACCGCCGCCAGCGTGATGGTCATGGCGATGATCGGCCCGACGAGTTCGCGCGCGCCAAGCAGCGCTGCATTCAACGGCGTCAGCCCCTCGCGGATGTGGCGCTCCACATTTTCAACGATGACAATCGCGTCGTCCACCACCAGTCCGACGGCCAGCACGATCGCCAGCAGCGTGAGCAGGTTCAGCGTGAAGCCCAGCACCTGCATCAGGAACACCGCGCCGATGAGCGAAATGGGAATCGCCAGCAGCGGGATCAGCACCGAGCGCAGCGAGCCAAGGAATAAAAAAATGACGATGGAGACGATGATCAGCGTCACGGTGAGCGTGTGGATCACTTCGTGGATGGCGTCGTTGATGTATTTGGTGGCGTCGTAGGCGATGCTGGCCTGGAGGCCGGTGGGCAAATCCTTTTGGATGGAGGCCATCTCTTTGCGCACGCGCTTGATGACGTCAAGCGAATTGGCGTTCGGCAGGGCCCAGATGCCCATGAAGACCGCGTGTTCGCCGCTGAAGCGAACCTCGGTGTCGTAGTCTTCCGCGCCGAGCGAAACGTCGGCCACGTCGCTCAAGCGCACGAGCTGGTCGCCCGACTGGCGGATGACCAGGTCTTGAAATTCCTTGATCGAGCGCAAATCGGTGTTCGCCGTGAGGTTGATCTGCACCAGCGAGCCCTTGGTGTGCCCGGCGGCGGCGAGGAAATTATTCTTCGTCAGCGCTTCGCGGATCTGGTTCGGGCTGATGTTGAACGCCGCCAGCCGGTCGGGCTTCAGCCAGATGCGCATGGCGAAGGTGCGTCCGCCGAGAATGTCCGCGCGCTGCACGCCTTCGAGCGCGGTCAGACGTGGTTGCACGATGCGCACGAGGTAATCGGTGATCTGGTTCGGCTCCAGGATGTCCGACGTGAAGCTCAGATAGCCCGAGGCAAATTGCGAATCGGCGGACTCGATGTTGATGACCGGCACCTCGGCCTCCGGGGGCAGGTCGTTGCGGACCTGGTTCACCTTCGAGTTGATTTCGGAGAGCGCCTTGTTCGCGTCGTAGTTCAATTTCAGCCGCGCCGTGATGGTCGAGACGCCGAGCGCGCTGCTGGATTTGAGATATTCAATGCCGTCGGCGGCGGCGATGGCGCGTTCGAGCGGCTGCGTGACGAAGCCGCGCACCAGTTCCGCGCTCGCGCCCACGTAAACCGTGGTGACGGTGACGGTGGCGTTTTCACTGCGCGGATACTGCCGCACGTTGAGCGAGCGGATGGCGGAGAAGCCCGCGATCAAAATCACGAGGTTCACCACGATCGCCAGCACCGGCCGGCGGATGAATAGATCAGTGAAGGATTTCATTTCTCAATTGGAAAACATCGAACATTCAACATTGAACGCCCAACATCCAATCTATTTCCAACGCCTGAATCCGGCATTGGCTGTTCGATGTTGAATGTTGGTTGTGGAATGTTCACAAGATTAGCCGTTCGGCGGGTTCGGCGTCGTGCTGGATTCGGGCGAGATCTCATTGTTGATCACCACGCCCGCGCCGTTGCGCAGCTTGAACAGCCCCGAACTCACGACGCGTTCGCCGGGTTTCAGCCCGGTCACGATGCTCACGAAATCGCCCAGCGGCCGGCCGGTGCGGACGAATTGCTGCCGCACCACCAGATTCGTGGAACCAGCCTGCGTTTCGATTACATATACCGAGTCGCCGAACGGCGCGCTTAAAATCGCCGTCGCCGGCACCGCCAGCACGGTCTGTGTGCCCGGCAGAACCACTTCCATCCGCGCGAACATCCCCGGCCGCAACAGTTGATTCGTGTTGGCAAACGTCGCCTGCAACCGCACGGCGCGCGTGGTCGAATCCAGCTCCGGATTGATCGCGGTCACCGCCCCGACAAATTTCTGGCTGGGATAGGCGTCGCTGGTGACCTGCACCACGAGTCCGGTCGCCAGCACGGACAACGTCTGTTGCGGCAATGAAAAATCGCCATAGACCGGCACGAGCGATTGCAGCGAGACGATGGGCTTGCGCTCTTCGAGCGATTCGCCGAGATTCACCAGCCGGATGCCGAGCCGCCCCGCGAAGGGCGCGCGGATGGTTTTCTTTTCGATGATGGCGCTGATGGCGTCGGCGTTGGCCTGGTTCTGTTTCAACGCCGCCTGCGCCGTGTCCACTTCGGATTGCGACACCACATTGCTTGCGCGCAATTTCAGCAGCCGGTCCAGATTGATTTTGGCCAGGTCCACTTCCGCCTCCGACGCGCGCAACTGCGCCGCCTCCGACGACGTGTCGAGCCGCACCAGCAGATCACCCTTGGCGACGACCGCGCCAGACTCGAAGGCGATTTCCGTCACCGTGCCCGCGACTTCCGAGGCGACCGTGACGCCCTGCGCCGCGCTGATCGAGCCGACGGCGGTGAGCGTGTCCTGCCACTGTTGCTCCTGCGCCACGGCGGAGGAAATCGTTTCCGGCGGCACCGTGAACGCCTTGCCAGCGCCGATCATCTTGACGATCTGCAACGCCCTCACGCCGGCCAGGGCGGCCACAATGGCCACGACCAGGACAATGGCGATAAATATTTTCGTTTTCATAAGAGTTATAAAAGCTCCAAGCACCAAACTCCAAGCTCCAGAGAAATTCCAAGCACCAAACTCCAGGCAACACCGCGCAGCGGCAGGTTGGGTTCTTGAGATTTGGTGCTTCTCTGGAGCTTGGAGCTTGGATGTTGGGGCTTCACTTGGTGCTTCATTGGCTTTTCCCTTTCTTCGCGCCCGCGCCGGTGAGGAACAAGTCCACGATGCGCCGGGCGGTTTTTTTATCCGGCTGACAATCGCGCATCACGAGATGGGAGACAAGGTAGGAATTCACCTGCCCGTAGAAACCGAACGCCAGCTCCCGGCTGTTGAAGCGCTTGTCCAGTTTGTTGTTCTTTTGCGCGCGCTTGATGAGCGAATGGACGAATTCAAAATTGCGCTCGCATTTGTCCGCATAGCGCAGGCCCGCCGGCACCTCGCCCGGCGCGGCGAACATGGTGGCGAACGAGATCCGCATCAGCTCCCGGTTCTTGAGAAAATAATCGAATAGCACGGTGAGGATGCCCTCGAGCTGGCCGCGGATATCTTTGGATTGTTCTGCCGCTTCGCACAGCAGCCGGTAACGTTCGTCGTGCGCCTCGGACACGAGCGCCTGGAACAGGCCGGCCTTGTCCTTGAAATGATAATAGAGCGCCGGCTTCGAAAGTTTGGCGGCGTCCACGATGTCCTGCACCGACGACGCGGCGTAGCCCGAATGGGCGAAGTGTTTGAGCGCCGCCCGCAGAAGCTGCCGCCGGGTCCCCGAATTGTCCACCGCCTTGGCCATAAAAACTTACCGAACGGTATGGAGCGGAACCGGGTTTGTCAAACAGTTGTTTGAATTTTGTCGCGGTGGGTTTGGCGGCGGGATGACTGGCTTAACGCGGGGCTGTGGATTTGATTGATGCCGGGCGGGAAATGTTTATGTCATTCCTGCAATGGCCCCGTCCCGAAGCGCTGGAAGTTTTCGAGACATGGAAGAACCCGGCGGACAAAATCGGTTGCGGCAGATTGCAGTCCATCTAGCTGTTAAGCCACGTCATTTCTGAAACCGTTTCATGTCAATCAACTCAAAACCACGCATCTTGTCAAACACGGGCGAATATGTAGCCCACAACTCTTTTGTGGTGCCTGCAATGGAAATAACCACAATGTCCAGATTGTCATTCCCCCAAAACAGGGAATACTCGATATGATATGGATCTTCTTCGGTTTCAATGCAAACACGGGAAAACATTCCCTGGTTGGTTTCGGAACAACTACTCAGAACTTTGGCTGTTTCCGCTTTCTTCTTTTCGACAAAATCCCATACAAATTGTTTGGGAGTTTTGCCCGTGACGGACTTTACACCAACGAATGTTTGTATCTTAACTCCGGTGACGTAGGGGCCTTTGGAAGAATCCTCTCGTGATAAAATCCAAGTGTAAGAATGGGCATCCGCGCCTTCATTGTAAAACCATTCTTTTGGACGCGAAATCTTGCCGCCGGTGGGTTCGAGAACTTGGATGACGAAATTCGTGGGGGTTGGTGTGTTCTCGAAAGTGAATTCCTGAACTGCGGCTGTGGCAATAGCGACACCCTTGAGCGTGGCAGGCGAGAAGCGCCAATCCTCCATTGCTTTCGTTGCGATACTATTGAGGCGTTCGTCTGCGGTCTTAAGGACAACTGGCTCGGCCACGCGACCCTCTGGCGTCACGACGTAAGCGATGAGAACGTAGCCGCCCAAAGGCTCTCCCGCTTGCGTTCGGGCTGTGCGCGGGAGATGTCCCGCCGTGGGTTTTGGTTGGACGTAGCCCGTGGAGTCACGAATGTCCACGATGGTAAACTTGGGGGCCAAGGCGGCCTTCACTAATACATCGAGCGCCGTGCTCTCGCTGTTGACGTGATTGTAGATGGTCGGCTTGTCCGCCGCGCCGGAAATGACGGAACTCGTCAATAGCGCTAGAAGCATGAGTATCGTTTTCATGGTGAACGTCGCATCGCCTAACTAGGAAGAGTGCGTGCACGATTGCAGCACAGTTATTTTGCTGCGGACTTTGTCGGCATGGGTTTATGAAAGCGGACTGGCGAATTTCTATCAAGGATTATCGCCGGAATAAAAACCTGAAAGTGTCGTTTGTGGCTTGAACTATTCCATCGTTCTTTAGTGTGCATCCGCCGACGGTGCCGGTGGCGGTGCGACTTTGCGCAGCAGCGGCACCCTCACCGTGGCGATTGGCGAGACCCCCATCGCATCTGAAAGAGCACGGCAAGGTGCAACGCGAAGAAGATGGGAACGAAATAAGCCGGGATGAGCACCAGCGGCATTTGAGTCATCGGACGGGTGGTGATCTCTCCCGTAACGCCGCGGGCGAACAGGGAATTCAGCCCGCCGGAACCAACGGCCACGATCAGGTCCAACATGCCGAACCAATTCCATAGAACAAATAATTTGCCGGTGGCAAAACCCGGGCGCTGGATGAGCGCCAGCATCACCCACGGCGCGGTGATTCCGACCGCGATGTCGCCGATGCCGGCCGGCCACGCGAAGGCTCCCGGCAGCACCCCATTGGCATAAAGCGCCAGAAATCCCAAGCCGGCGAATCGCCACGCCTGCATCCCCGCAGCCAGTCGGGGATCAAATGTCAGAACCAATTGACGGAAGCTTTTGGAAAACTGAAATGCGATTACAAACACAACCACCGGGACAACCACCGCCAGCAGGATTGGAAGCGGCGGCATCCCCGGCGGGTTCGTAAAGGTTCCGTGCAAACCCAGGAACACGACGAGCGCCAGCCAGGCGGCGAGCACCGTGACCACGAGTTTCATCATTCCAGAAACATTTTGATTTGGTTTCATAATTTGATTCGTTGTTGTTCAGTGGGCATCCGCCGACGGTGCTTGGGGTGGCGTGACTTTGCGCAGCAGCGGCACCATAAACGTGGCGATGGCAAAACAGACGGTGATGACCATGAACGCGTCGGCATACGTTTGCACCTGCGCTTCCCGCCACGTCAGCGACCAAAGTTGTTTCAGCGCCGCCGCCTGGCCATGAATCAGGTCACCGCCATTGAGCGCCGCAAAATGGGCGCTTAATTTTTGAACCATTTCCTGCATGGCGGTATTGGTTGAATTGAGATGTTCCGCCAGCCGGAGAAAATGCAGGTTGGTCCGGTCATTCAAGATGGTCGCGCAAATGGCAATGCCGATGGCCCCGCCGAGATTGCGCATCATGTTGAACAATCCGCTCGCGTATTTAAGCCGTTCCGGCGTCAGGCTGCCCAGGCCGAGAGTGACGGCCGGTGCGACCACAAATACTTGTGGAAATCCGCGCAGTATTTGTGGCACGAGGAGTTCTGCCGCGCTCCAATCATGGGTGATGAAAGTGAAACTCCAGATTCCCAGCCCGAAACAGGCCATGCCAAACATCATGAGCCAGCGCGTGTCGAATTTGCGCGCGAGCAGGATGTAAACGGGAACGCCAACCAGCGACGCCGCGCCCGTCGAGGCAATCGCGACACCAGTTTGCCACGCGCTGTATCCGCGAACGTAACCAAGAAATAATGGCGTCAGGAAGATGGTGGAAAATATGCCGACTCCGGTGATGAATGAGAGAATACATCCAATAAGAAAATTCCGGTTGCCGAAGGCGCGGAGATCCACCACGGGCCGCGCGAAAGTAAGACTGCGGAGAATAAAGAAAACTCCGGCCACACCCGCGATGACTGCGAGGGTTCTGATGGTCGCATCATCAAACCAGTTCCAGCGCGCGCCTTCTTCCAATACGTATTCCAAACTGCCAAGTGCAATGGCCATCAATCCGGTGCCCGGATAATCCGCGCCTTTGAGCAGCGAAAAATCCGGCTTGTCAATGTCCACCAGAAACGGAATCAAAACTGTGACCAGCACACCGGGAAGGAGATTGATGTAAAAAAGCCAGTGCCAGTTCAGCGTGTCCGTGATCCATCCGCCAATGACCGGCCCCAATGTTGGCGCGACTGAAGCAATGGTGCCGATGACCGCAGCAGAATAGACCCGGCGCGCGCCTTGGAAATAATGAAACGAAGAGGTGAAAACCGTGGGAATCATGGATGCGCCCAAAAGTCCCTGCAGCGCGCGGAACACAATCATGCTTTCGATGTTCCAGGCCAGCCCGCACAACAGGCTCGTCAACGTGAAACCCGCAGCCGACACCGTGAACAACCATTTGGTGGAAAACACGCGCGTCAGCCAGCCGGAAAGTGGAATCATAATAATCTCGGCGATCAAGTAGGCAGTTTGCACCCAGCTGATTTGATCCTGCGCGGCCGACAAACCTCCACCAATGTCCTGCAAGGACGAAGCAACAATCTGGATGTCCAGCAACGCCATGAACATGCCGATGCACATCACGACGAATGGCAAAATTTCTTTGACGCGCAGTGGAGGCTGGGCGGTATTCATAACGCACTTTTTACAGTCGAACGTGTATCCACCTTGGCCGTGACGGAAAGTCCGGCGCGCAGTTGATCAAGTGCCGCCGTGGAATCATCCAACACGATGCGGACGGCGACGCGTTGCACAATCTTGGTGAAATTGCCCGTGGCATTTTCCGGCGGCAGCACACTGAATTGCGCGCCGGTTGCCGGAGAAACGCTGGCGACATGGCCATGAAAAATCTGGCCGGGCAATGAGTCCACCTTCACGGTCGCCGGCGAACCCGGACGAATGTTTACGAGTTGATTCTCTTTAAAATTAGCGTCAACCCACAGTCCATGTGACGGCACCAGTGAAATGAGTTGTGAGCCGGTTGTGGCATAGGCGCCGGTTTGCGCACTGCGATTGCCGATGACACCATCAATCGGGGCGCGCAACTCCGTGTAGCCGAGATTTAGTTGTGCCGACTCGCGCTGGGCGATGACTTGTTGCAAGGCTGCCTGCGCCTGCATTTTTTGAGTTGCAATCACGTCCAACTGGCGCTGCGCCGCTTCCAAGGTCGCCTGCGCTTTTGCACCGGCGGCAAGCGCCAGTTTGTAATTGGCATCAGCCTGCTGAAAACCTTGAATGGAGATGGCGCCCGTTCCCAACAGTTTTTGAAATCGGACTTGGTCGTCATGGGCACGTGACGTTTCCGCATCGGTCGCGGCAATTTCAGCCTGGGCTTGCGCGATCACCGCAGCTTGCAAATGCCGCGTGGCATCCAGATTGGTCAAGGTGGCCTGCTGCAAGGCGACGGCCGCATCGGCCTTCGCCAGAACAGCGCGATAATCACGGTCATCGAGCTTGATCAACAAATCGCCGGCGTGAACTGATTGATTGTCCGTGACGGCTACTTGTTTGACGAAGCCCGCAACTTCCGGGGCAATTACCGTCACATCACCGCCGACATAAGCATCGTCCGTGCTTTCGACGAAACGTCCGACAGTCCACCAGTCACAGGCAAATTTTGTGGTGACAACTCCGATAATCAGGATCAAGACGATTATCGCAATCTGCTTGAGCGAAAATCGCCGCCGGTTGTTCGCCGGCAATAATTCGGTCTCCTGATCTTCAAGAATTGGTTGAGTTGGACGACTCGGCGGCAATTTCACGTCCTTGCCAACGGGCGCTTCTGGCATGGCGGAGAGAGTTTGAGCATTCATGGTTTGGTGGGTTTTGAGTTTTCCAGGACAGCCTCGTGGTCAAGCGCGAGCAGGCTTCATGCGGCTGCTGATGTTGTGCATGTCGCCCAGCGCGATTTCCACGCCTTGGGTGCGTAATTTCTCGGAACGCTCATCAATCTTGTGAACCAACGCGCGAACCGGAATATTTCGCCGCAACAGGTCAGTAATGGCGTGTCCGCCCGTTGCGCCGGTGGCACCTGTAATTAAAATTTTAGTTTTCTTTTGATTTGCTGTGATTGGGGTTGTTGATTTCATTTTTTCTTTTGGCTGATGATCTGTGGTTGGCAGGCTAAACATACCGACTGGTCGGTTCTGAATTGAAGCAGCCAAGTTCGTTGAGTATTTTTGGCTTCATAATCTTAGCGGAGTCAGTTACGAGACTTGACTGGCGACCGGCCTTGATTGCCGAACAGACTCTGCAAATACCTTCTAAATTGCTCGATGTTTTCGTGAAGAACCACATTGGCTTCCGCCGCTTTCGCGAGCATCAGCGAGCCTTGAATGATGGTTACATAAAGCATGGCCACATTTTTGGGGTTGAAGTCCACCTTCGGTGCGTGCAGCGATTTCGCATCCGCCAGGTCCTTTTCAAAATCACTGGCCATCCGCGCGAATGAATCCTGGCAGGCATTGCGCAGTTCAGGATTGGTAAAGGACAGCTCTTGCGCGAACATGCCGATGAGGCAACCCTTTGTCACCCGCGTTATGCCACCCGTGGTTTCCTTCGCGAAATCCAGCCGGCCGAAAACCCGGTCCAGCGGATCGGCCAGCTTGCGGAAGGGGGCATCTTGAAATTCCCGGGACTTGCCTTCGCGGAAACGCAGCACGGCCGCCTTGGCAATGTCCTCCTTGCTCTTGAAATAGTGGAAGAAGCCGCCCTTGGTCACGCCGGCGGCGGAGCAGATGTCATCCACGGTGGTGGCGTGGTAACCCTGCGCCCGCATCAACTTCACGCCGGCGTCCACGAGCTTGCGCTTGGTTTCGGGCAATTCCACTGGTTGGGCTGGCGTTGTCATACAGACTGGTTGGTATGTTGCCACAGGGCGGGCATCCGTCAAGGGTTTTTCTACGGAAAACTTTTGCCGGATTTCCAGGTGCGGTTGCGGGGCGGGTGCAAATGGCCGACGGCGTCAGCAGCGGCGCCAAGGTGGGGCGCCGCCGCCGCGCCGCCCAAACTTCCGGCAAAACCGGGGAGCGATGTTTTGGCGCGTTGCCGCCAGCATCGCTGCGCTCGCTGGCGGAAAAATCGGGACAGGGCGGCAGCCCGGCCCTGCTGGGTGCATCTTGATGACACTGCCCCCGAACGAAGCCGAAGCGGAGCGCGGCTGTGTCGTCCTCGACCAGCCGCAGCACATCGCAAGGCCCGGCGTCATCGGGTTCGTTCCGGCGGCCTCTCGTTGCGAAGCGGCTGCGGCTGGTCTCCGACACAGCCGCGCTCCGGCGGCAGTGTCAAGCTGCGCCCCATCTGCCTTCCATTGACGAAACAGGGTTGAAAGTCGGCAGGGGACTCTCTAGCCTGCTGGAGCGCGAAGGATGGCGCACCCAGTCACTATGCAAACCTTTCGATCATTTATGAAAATTTGGCACGGACAATTTCTGGCTCCGATCGCTATCGGAGTTTCACTGTTGCTCACCGGCTGCAACAAGCCTTCATCCTCCGGTGCCGGCGGGGATACGATCAAAGTAGGCGAATACGCCTCGCTCACGGGCAAGGAAGCGACCTTCGGCATCTCCTCGCATGAGGGCACGTTGCTGGCCATCGAGGAAGTCAATGCCGCCGGCGGTGTGCTCGGCAAAAAGTTGGAATTGATTACCGAGGACGACCTTTCCAAGGCGGGCGAACCGGCCACCGTTGTCAACAAGCTCATTTCGCGCGATGGTGCCGTGGCGATCCTTGGTGAAGTCGCCTCGTCACGTTCGCTCGAAGCCGCGCCCATCTGCCAGCAGAACAAAATCCCGATGATTTCGCCGAGTTCCACCAATCCGAAAGTGACCGAGACCGGCGATTTCATCTTCCGCGTCTGTTTCATTGATCCGTTCCAGGGCACGGTGATGGCGAACTTCGCGACCAGGACGTTGAAGGCCAAACGCGTCGCCGTGTTCACCGACGTGAAGAGCGATTACAGCAAGGGCCTGGCAAAATATTTCAAGGAAGGTTTCCTGGCGAACGGCGGCACCATCACCGACGAGCTGGATTTCAACGGCGGCGACAAGGATTTCAAGGCCCAGCTCACCCGCATCAAGGCCGCCAATCCGGACGCCGTGTTTGTGCCCGGCTATTACACGGATGCCGCGTTGATCTGCATCCAGGCGAAGCAGCTGGGCCTCAATGTCCCGCTGTTCGGCGGCGATGGCTGGGAATCCGACCAACTCGTGAAAATCGGCGGCGATGCGGTCGAGGGAAATTATTTTTCCACGCACTATGCGGCGGACGTGGCGACCGAACAGAGCAAGCGCTTTGTGGCTGCGTATCAAAAGCGGTTCGACGGCAAAATGCCCGACGCCATGGCCGCCTTGGGTTATGATTCCGCGCTGGTCCTGGCCGACGCCATCAAACGCGCCGGTTCGACCGACGGCCAGAAAGTCCGTGATGCCCTGGCCGCCACCAAGGATTTTGAGGGCGCGACTGGCAAGACCACCATGAATGAAAAACGCGATGCCACCAAGGCGGCGGTGATCTTGCAGGTCAAGGACGGCAAATTCAAATACTTGGAAACCATCGCACCGTGAGGCAATCTGGCGGCATGTCGAACGTCGCTAGATGAACGAATTCCTGCAGCAACTTATTAACGGCCTCGCGCTCGGCGCGATCTACGCCCTCATCGCCCTCGGTTATACGATGGTCTATGGCGTCCTGCGCTTCATCAATTTCGCCCACGGCGATGTCTTCATGCTCGGCGCGTTCGCCGGATATTTTCTCTCGCCGCTGGTGAACAAAGTGTTGCCGGCGCAAAGTTATGTGGGTGGCGCGCTGGTTCTGGTTCTCGCCATGGCCCTCTGCGCCGTCATCGGCATGCTCATTGAATTTCTCGCCTATCGGCCGTTGCGCAGCCGGCCCAAGCTGACCGTGCTCATCACGGCCATCGGCGTTTCGTTGTTCATCGAATACACCTGCCAGAATGCCCACGTCTTTGGCGCCGCCCCGCGCGCCTTTCCAAAATTAATTCCCTATACGACGTGGGATTTGGGCGGGCTGGTGCTGGACGCCAATCAAGGCATCGTTCTGGTCACCACCGTGCTGCTGCTGGTGGTGCTCCGGTTTATCGTCCAAAAAACCAAGGTCGGCCTGGCGATGCGCGCCGTCTCGTTCAACGCGCCGGCCGCCGCGTTGATGGGGGTGAACATCAACTCCATCATCTCGTTCACCTTTGCGCTCGGTTCCGCGCTGGCGGGCGCCGGCGGGATTTTGTTTGCGATGAACTATGCGAGCATTGACCCGCTCATGGGCGTGCAAACCGGCTTGAAAGCGTTCGTCGCCGCCGTGCTGGGCGGCATTGGCAACCTGCCGGGGGCGGCGCTCGGGGGCCTGATCATCGGCCTGCTGGAAACCTTCGCCGGCGGCATTCCCGGCCTCTCGAATTATCGCGACGGCATCGCCTTCGCGATTTTGATTTTGATCCTGATCGTCAAACCCGCCGGCCTGCTCGGCAAATCAACGGTGGAGAAGGTATGAGCAACGAGAGTGGAGAATTGAAGATGGAAAATGGCAAATCGTTCCGCGCGATAGATGCCATCCTCTATCCTCCATGTTCCATCCTCGCCAAAAGACAATGAACTCCGGCGCCAAACGATTTTTGCTCGTGGCCATTGTCGTGGCGGCGGTCGTGTCGTCGTTCTCCGCGCACTTCAACCGCTACTACCTGGGCATCGCGATTGATGTCGGCATCAACATCATCCTCGCCGTGAGTCTGAATCTCATCAACGGTCACACCGGGCAATTCTCGCTAGGCCACGCCGGATTCATGGCGGTGGGCGCTTATTCTTCGGCCAAGCTCACGATTGAACTTTCCCGCGTGGTTCCGTCCCACTGGATGCCCCTGATTTTCCTGATGACTCTGCTGGTGGGCGGATTGCTGGCGGCCATTGCCGGGCTCGCCGTGGGCGTGCCGACGTTGCGCCTGCGCGGCGATTATCTGGCCATCGTCACGCTGGGTTTCGGCGAAATCATCCGCGTGATTTTGCAGAACACGGAGTCCGTCGGCGCGGCCAGCGGGTTGAAGGGCATTCCCGGCTACGCGAATCTTTTTTGGGTGTGGGCTTTTGCCGCCATCACCGTTTACGTCATCACCTCCATGGTCAATTCCACCTACGGGCGCGGCTTCATCGCGGTTCACGACGACGAGGTGGCTGCCAGCGCGATGGGCATCAACCCCGTGCGTTACAAGGTCACCGCGTTCGTCGTGGGCGCCTTCTTCGCGGGCATCGCGGGCGGACTCTATGCGCATCACAAGCAATTTCTTTCCCCCACCGGCTTTGATTTTCTCAAGAGCATCGACATCGTGATGATGGTCATCCTCGGCGGCATGGGGCGCACGGCGGGCGTCATCATCGCGGCGATTTTGCTGACACTGCTGCCGGAATTCCTGCGCACTTTCGCGGAATATCGGATGATCATCTATTCGCTACTCGTCATCGGGTTGATGATTGTCCGGCCGCAAGGTTTGTTCAGTTTCCGCAAAACAAAGCTTTGAACCACGGATGGACACAGATGCACACGGATAAAAAAAACGCAGAGGCGCGGAGGCCGCAAAGAGACGCAGAGAATTATTTCTCCGCGCTTCTCCAGGTTCTCTGCGTCTCTGCGTTCCGCCCCATCCGTGTGCATCCGTGTTCATCCGTGGTTAAAATTTAATTCATGTCTCCACTGCTCAATCTTGAAAAGATCACGATCCGTTTCGGCGGATTGACGGCGGTGTGCGAAGTGGATTTGCAGATCGGCGAGCGGGAACTGATCGGCCTGATCGGACCAAATGGCGCGGGCAAGACCACGTTGTTCAACCTGGTCACCGGCGTTTATCAGCCGACGGGCGGGACGATTTCCTTCAATGGCGAAGGCACCCGCTGCCTCAAGCCCCACCAGCTGGCGCGCCGCGGCATCGCCCGCACGTTCCAGAACATCCGGCTTTTTGCCAGCATGAGCGTGTTCGACAACGTGCGCGCCGCTATGCAACTGCATTGTTCGCGCGGCGTTCGCAACGCGCTCTGGCGCGGGCGCGCTTTTCACGATGGTGAAAAAGAAACCGCCGCCCAGGTCATGGAGCTGCTGGAGATTTTTCAGCTCGGCAAATTTCGTGATGAACCGGCGAAGTCCTTGAGCTATGGCGACCAGCGGCGGCTGGAGATCGTCCGCGCCCTCGCCACAAAACCCAAACTGTTGTTGCTCGACGAACCGGCCGCCGGAATGAACGCCACCGAGAAGGGCGAGTTGATGCGGCTCATCCAGTTCATCAAGGACAAGTTCCAGATTTCCGTGCTGCTCGTGGAGCACGACATGAAAGTCGTCATGGGCATCTGTGAACGCATCGCGGTTTTGGATTATGGCATTAAAATCGCGGAGGGCACGCCGGACGAAGTGCGGGCGAATCCAAAAGTGATTGAAGCGTATCTGGGGGGATAATTAAAAATTCAAAATTAAAAATGAAAAAGCAAAACCATCAGGGGGCGCGCGAACGGCTGTCGGCATTTTTAATTTTGCCTTTTTAATTTTTAATTGAATCGATGCTCGAAATCAAAAATCTTGAAGTCAGCTACGGCGCGATCAACGCGCTGCATGGCATCTCGTTGTCCGTGAAGGCGCGCAGCATCGTCACGCTCATCGGCGCGAACGGCGCGGGCAAGACGACCACGCTGAAGACCATCTCCGGTTTGCTGAAGCCCCGGGCGGGTGAAATCCTTTGCGACGGAAAAAACATTTCCGGCCTGCCACCGCACCAGATCGTGAAACTCGGTCTTTCGCACGTGCCGGAGGGCCGGATGATTTTTGCGAACCTGACGGTGCTGGAAAACCTGCGGATGGGCGCCTATTTGCAACGCGACAAGGCCGCCATCCGCCGCGAGCTGGAATTCGTCTTCGCCACCTTTCCACGACTGAAGGAACGCGAGCAGCAGGTCGCCGGCACGCTCTCCGGCGGCGAACAGCAGATGCTCGCCATCGGGCGCGCGCTGATGAGCAAGCCGAAATTACTGTTGCTCGACGAGCCCTCGCTTGGCCTTGCGCCGTTGCTGGTCAAAACCATTTTCGAGAAAATCGTGGAGATCAACCGGCAGCAGGGCCTGACGATTTTGCTGGTGGAGCAGAACGCGAACCTGGCGCTGGAGATTTCCCACTTCGGCTATGTTTTGGAGACGGGCAAGGTCGTGTTGTCCGGCGATTCGGCGGCGCTGCGCCAGAATCCGCAGGTGAAGAGCGCCTATCTGGGAGGATGATTCATGATCAAAAGAAACCGCCACTTTGCGAGCGATAATTGTTCCGGCATCTGTCCGGAAGCCTGGGCGGCGATGACCGAGGCGAATACCGGCCATGAGGCCAATTACGGCAACGACACCTGGACGCAGCGCGCCGCCGATTTGATCCGTAACATTTTTGAAACGGACTGCGAGGTGTTCTTCGTTTTCAACGGCACGGCGGCCAATTCCCTGGCGCTGGCTTCATGCTGCCAGTCGTATCATGCCATTCTCTGCCACGAACAGGCGCACATCGAAACGTCCGAGTGCGGCGCCCCGGAATTCTTTGCCAATGGCAGCAAAATTCTCCTGCTATCCGGCGCGGATGGGAAAATTGATCCGGTGAAATTCGACCGTGTTGCCAACCAGCGCAAGAGCATCCATCGTCCAAAGCCGCGCGCGGTGAGCGTGACGCAGGCCACGGAAACCGGCACGGTCTATTCGGTGGCCGAAATTCAAGCGCTTGGGGAAATCGCACGGAAGTCTGGCATGCGCGTGCAGATGGACGGCGCGCGGTTTGCCAATGCGGTGGCGTCACTCGGCGTCGCGCCGGCAGACATCACTTGGAGGGCAGGTGTCGATGTGCTGTGTTTTGGCGGGACGAAAAACGGAATCGCACTCGGTGAGACGGTCGTGTTTTTCGACCGCGAACTGGCGCGCGATTTTGATTGTCGCTGCAAACAGGGCGGCCAGTTGGCGTCCAAGATGCGTTTTCTTTCCGCACCGTGGGTGGGGCTGTTGCAGGACGGCGCGTGGCTGCGTCATGCACGCCATGCAAACGAAATGGCGAGGCGGCTCGAAGCCGGCCTGCGAATCATTCCCTCGGCAAGCATCTCGTTTCCGGTTCAGGCGAACACGGTGCTGGCGAAAATCCCGGAGCCGGTGGAGGCGAAATTGCGCGAGCGCGGCTGGCAATTTTTCACGGGCGCCATCACCCCGGAGGATTCACGGTTCATGTGCAGCTGGGACACGGCCCCGGAAGATGTGGACGCGCTGGTCGCGGATCTTCGGGAAATTTCCGCGTAAGCCAGCCACGCCATCGCCGGTCCGTGCTTCCGGCTGCTCGACAAACCGCGCCGCTCGGTTAAGGTTGCATCACGATGAAAGGCGAAGTGGTCTATCTCTACGCGTTTGATGTGGCGAACGAAATCCTTACGCCGCGCGTGCCGGAAATCCTCTCGGAAAAGCCGTTCCCGTTTGAGATCCGCATGGACCGCACCTTGCCGAAGGACATGCCGCTTTACCGTCCTCTCGCCATCGAGCCGCATCCGCTGACTTCAAAATTGCATGGCGCACCGGTGCGGCTGTTGATCCGCATTTACGACGTGGGCGTTGTCACGGTGATGATGCGCGTGGCGTTCGAGACAAATGCTCTCGGAGATTTGATGCCTTTCCACAATCCGAAACTGGAGGACGGACTGACGCTCGACACAGTGGCGGCGAAATTGTGTGCAGAGGTTTGCAATAATCTCAAGGATTCCATCGTCGGGCGCACGGAATTTCCACCGTCGCCGGAAGCCTACACGGTTTTTTGCCTCACGGATCTGGGCAGTGCGAAGGACGCGAATGTCTGGCTGGCCGAACAGCGGCGCGCGGTGGCGGGTTTGCTCACGGAGACGGCGGCGGAAAAATTGAGCGAATCGCAGGTGGCCGAGGTGCTGCGCATCCAGCGTTCCTTCGAGAATACGGATCTGGCGGTGATTGACTGGGACGCGGCGTTGATGGTGGATTTGTCCGGTTACGTGGACGACGTGCTCTACGCGCTGGAACTGGCGAATTTGCAGTTGGAGGAATTCCGCATGATGGATCAGCGGCTGGACAAATATCTCGACCGCGCCTATCAGGACTTGGAACGCCCGCCGATGTCCTTGTTCGGCGGGGCGAATAAAGTCCTGCGGCAGTTGCGCCGGTTCCGCGTGGACGTAGCCAAGCTGGCCGACGAAGTGACGCACATCACGAAATTTTTCGGCGACTGGTATCTCGCCCGCATCTATCTCGGCGCGCGCGACCGGTTTTATCTGGATCAATGGCGGGCCAGCGTGGAGCAGCGACTCGCGCAGCTCGACAAGCTTTATAGTGTCGCCCACGCCGAGGTGAACGAGCAGCGGATGCTCTGGCTGGAGATCATCATCGTCGTCTTCTTCGCGATTGATCTGCTGATCCTGCTGCGCGTCGGGCGATGACTCCTTGCGGGCAACCGGCGGAATTTATTTTGCCGGGCTGTTGCCGGAGGTATTGGCCAGCAACTTCGCTTTTTGGGCCTGATATTCGGCGTCCGTGATGGCCCCGGCGTTTTTGGCGTTTTGCAGGTCAATCAACTGCTGGCCCAGTGTGGCGTTGGTTTGCTGGCTTTTGGGGCCGGTGCCGATGGCGATGCATCCGTTGAGCAGCACGACAAGCGAGAGGGCGGCAACGGCAGAGCAGAACAGTTTTTTCATAGATAGGGAGGTGATGAACGGCTTGGTTTAGCGGCTAAACCTTGAATAATCTCGGGGTCCGTGTCAAGCACACCAAATTCGATGAAATGACCTGTTGACTTCATCCGTCCATTTGATAGATTCCGCGTCCCTTTGTTGGGTTTTGAAATGAAAACGCATTTACCTAAAGTGAATTTGGACCAGCGCAAATGGCACGTGATCGATGCCGATGGCGCCGTGCTTGGCCGTCTGGCTGTGCAGGTCTCCGATATTTTACGCGGCAAGAACAAGCCCGTTTACACGCCGCATCTCGACGCGGGCGACTTCGTGGTTGTCATCAACGCCGAGAAGGTCAAGCTGACCGGCAAGAAGGAACTGGCCAAGGAATACATGAGCTACTCCGGCTGGAAGGGCGGCGAAAAATACGCCACCGTCGAGCAGGTTCGCGCCAAGCAGCCCGAATTCCTCATCACCCACGCCGTCAAAGGCATGATCCCCAAGAACCGCCTCGGCGCGGTGTTGCTCACCAAGTTGAAAGTGTTCAAGGGACCGAAACACGATCACGCCGCACAAATGCCGGCCGTGCTCACTCCCGCGAAATAATTTCCGGCTATCAACTATCAACTCCTAACTATCAACTGACAGATGGCCACCAAAACCACCAATGAATTTCTCGGCACCGGCCGGCGCAAAACCGCCGTCGCCCGCGTGCGTCTCGCCACCGGCAGCGGCAAAATCACCGTGAACCGCCGGGCGTTTGACAATTATTTCCCGCTGGAAACCCAGCGCTCGGTCGCCACGGCCCCGTTGACGGTGGCCGGTGCGTTGGAAAAATTCGATGTGCGTGTAAACGTCGCGGGCGGCGGACCGAACGGTCAGGCCGATGCCATGCGTCATGGAATTGCCCGCGCGTTGATCAAATTTGATGCCGCCCTCCGCCCGCCGTTGAAGGCGGAAGGATTGCTCACGCGCGATCCGCGCATGCGCGAACGCAAAAAATACGGCCAGCCGGGTGCGCGCAAGCGCTTCCAGTTCTCGAAGCGTTGATCGCTTTGGAAAGTTTTCAAACCCTGCTGGAACAATCCGGCAGGGTTTTTTGTTTTGAGTTGGAATCGTCCTCGTCGTCGTTCTCGTCCTCGTAATCGAAAATGAAAAATCGAGGACGAGAACGAGTAGGAAGAATTTTTCGTGTGGTTCGTGTATTTCGTGGTTAAAATTTTTTAAATGAAAACGAAGAAAGTCGCCATCATCGGCGCGTCGGGCTATTCCGGCGAAGTGCTGGTGCAGTTGTTGTTGAACCATCCGCATGCGGAACTGGTCGCCGTCACCTCGCGCCAGAACGCCGGCCAGACGCTGGCGCAGGTGTTCCCCAAATTCGCCAGCCATCCGAAATCCAAGACGCTGCATTTCAGCGAACCAAATACCGAAGTGCTCGCCAAGCAGGCCGACGTCGTGTTTCTCGCATTGCCCCACGGGGTCGCCGCCGAATATGTCGTGCCGTTGCTCAACGCGGGCTGCGTGGTCATTGATCTGAGCGCCGACTTCCGGCTCAAGAGCGCGGAGGTTTACAGAGAATTCTATGCGCACGACCATCCCGCGCCGGAGTTGCTCGCGAAATCCGTTTACGGCCTGCCTGAGTTCTATCGGGACGAGATCAAGAAATCGCTGCTCATCGCCTCACCCGGCTGTTATCCGACGAGCATTTTGCTGCCAGTGATTCCGCTGCTCAAGTCCGGACTCATCAAACCCGCCGGCATCATCGCCGATTCCATGAGCGGCGTCAGCGGTGCGGGCCGAAAGGCGGAGATTGATTATCTGTTCTGTGAATGCAACGAAAGCGTCCGGCCTTACGGCGTGCCGAAGCACCGGCATCTGTCGGAGATTGAGGAACAGCTTTCTTTGGCTGCGGGAACGAAGGTTGTGATTCAATTCACTCCGCATTTGATTCCGGTGAATCGCGGCATCTTGACGACGCTGTATCTCGCGCCGAGCGAACATTTCAACGACGCTGCCGGCGCGGCCAAACTCGCGGAGAAAATTTCCGCGTGTTACCAGTCCGCCTATGCGAAGGAGCCGTTCGTCCGCCTGCTCGAAGGCAAATCTTTGCCCGACACGAAAAACGTCACTGGCACGAACGTCTGCGAAATCGCATGGCGGCTCGACCCGCGCACCGGCCGGCTCATCGTGATGAGCGCCGAGGATAATCTCGTCAAAGGCGCGAGCGGCCAGGCCGTGCAAAGCCTGAACATCCTCTGTGGCTTCCCGGAAACTGCGGGATTGATTTGATCTCGTAGCAGCCGACGTAAGGAGGCTCAAAATTAATCCAGATGCAAAATTGAAATGAGCCTCCTCACGTCGGCTGCTACAAAAAGGATCGCTTGGAACGCGGCCGATTACGCCGCCAATTCCGCCGTGCAGCAAACGTGGGCGCGCGAACTGATCGCGAAGCTCAAGCTGCGCGGCGATGAACATGTCCTTGATGTCGGCTGCGGCGATGGCAAGGTCACGGCGGAGATTGCCCGCGCTTTGCCGCGCGGTTCGGTCACGGGCGTGGATGCTTCGCCGCAGATGATTGAGTTCGCCCGGAAAAATTTCCCGACGACGCAGTATTCCAATTTGAGGTTCCGAGTCATGGATGCGCGGAAGCTGGGTGGCGGCGATTCCTCGGCGCAATCCGCCGACCGTCGCGCTCATGCGGCGAGGAAATCCGGTGACGCGGGCGTCGCAGCTACGCGCCAGTTTGACTTCGTCTTTTCCAATGCCGCTTTGCATTGGGTGGACGATCATCAGGCCATTCTGCGCGGTGCGGCTTCCGTTTTGAAACCGGGCGGGCGACTCGTCGTTTCCTGTGGCGGGAAGGGCAATGCCCACGATGTTTTCCTCGCGCTGCGACCGGAAATGCGATTGAAACGCTGGTGCGGCTTTTTTCGTAAGATGCCGATGCCGTATTTCTTTTACACGCCCGGCGACTATGAAAAGTGGCTGCCGAAATTTGGCTTCCAAATCAACCGGCTGGAGCTGGCGCCGAAGGATGCCACTTACGCCGGGGCGGAGGGATTCGCCACCTGGCTGCGGACGACCTGGATTCCCTACGTCCAGCGCGTGCCGGAAAAAGTGGAGCAGGCTTCCAGCCTGCCCATGTCAGGCAAGATGCCTGACCCGCAAAAAAATCTGCGCGAGGAATTCATCGCCGCCGTGACGGCGCGTTACCTCGCCAAGCATCCGCCGGACAAATCCGGCCAGGTCCATGTCCGCATGGTGCGGTTGGAAATGGATGCGGTGAAAATCTGACGCCATGAAAATTCCCTGCTACCAAGTGGACGCGTTTGCCAGCGCGGTGTTTCGCGGCAACCCGGCGGCGGTCTGCCCGCTGGAAGCGTGGCTGCCCGACGCCACGCTGCAAAATATCGCAGCGGAAAATAATCTTTCGGAAACGGCATTCACGGTTCGGCGCGGTGATGAATTTGATTTGCGCTGGTTCACGCCAACGCTGGAAATGGATTTGTGCGGCCACGCGACTTTGGCCGCCGCCTTTGTGCTGTTCACGGAGCAAAAAGTTTCCAGCGATGCGATCCGCTTTCATTCCCGCAGCGGCAGCCTTGCCGTCACGCGCGACGGCGACATCCTGACCTTGGATTTTCCCGCGCGCCCGCCCCGGCCGATTGCTGTTCCGGAAATGCTCGCCAACGGACTGGGTGCCCGGCCCGCAAGCACGTTGAAGTCGCGTGATTATCTTGCCGTATTTGATTCGGCGGAAACCGTGCGCGCACTCACGCCGGACTTTGCCACGTTGAAAAGTTTGGATTGCCTGGGCATCATCGTCACCGCGCCGGGCGCTGACTGCGATTTTGTCTCGCGTTTTTTTGCGCCCGCCGCCGGCGTAGACGAAGACCCGGTCACCGGTTCCGCGCATTGCACGTTGATTCCGTATTGGGCGCAGCGGCTGGGCAAAAACAAATTGTTCGCCCGCCAGATTTCGCGGCGCGGCGGCGAACTGTTTTGCGAACTTGCCGGCGACCGCGTCCACATCGGCGGCCAAGCCGTGCTTTACCTGCGCGGCGAAATCGTTTTGCATGACACCATGACCGTTCACGAATAATGAAACTCAAATTCAAAGACATCGAAGGCTCCATCGTCGCGCCCAAAGGCTTTCTCGCCAGCGGCGTGTTCTGCGACATCAAACGCCTCGGCACCGGCAAAGGCTCGAACAAAGGCCCGAAACGCGACCTCGCACTCATCGTTTCTGAAACGCCCGCCACGGTCGCCGGCATGTTCACCACCAACCAGATCTGTGCCGCGCCGGTGAAGGTCTGCGTTGAGCGCGTAAAGGAGGGCACCGCGCAAATCGTTGTGGTGAATTCCGGCAATGCCAATGCCTGCACGGGCAAACAGGGCATGGCTGACGCGCGCGAAATGGTTTCGTTTACCGAACGCGCATTAAATTTCCAAAAAAGCTCCGCGCTCGTTGGTTCGACCGGGCGCATCGGTGTGACGATGCCGATGGATAATGTCCGCGCCGGCATCATCGAAGCCGCAACGTTGCTTGGCTCCGACGTCGAAAATGCCAACCACGCGGCAGAGGCCATCATGACCAGCGATTCGCGGTCGAAACAGATTGCGATTGAATTCAAGCTCGGCGGCAAGACGGTACGCATTGGCGGTATCTGCAAAGGTGCGGGCATGATTCAGCCGGGCATGAGTCCGACGGGCGCGCGACCGGCCACGTTGCCTGGTGGCCGTGCGCAAGCACTCCATGCGACGATGCTTGGTTTCATCACGACGGATGTGGCGATTGACGCGAAGGTTTTGCAGACGGCGTTGAATGAAGCCGTCGCGAACAGTTTTAATCGCATTACCGTGGATGGGGACATGAGCACGAACGACACGGTGCTGGTGCTGGCGAATGGCTTGGCGGGCAATCCTTCTCTCGTAGCAGCCGACGTGAGGAGGCTCATTTCAAAAAGAAAAGACATAGTTAGAGCTTCCTCACGTCGGCTGCTACGAGATTTTGAAATTTTTCAGGCCGCTTTAAATCACGTCTGCCTGGAACTTGCGAAGAAAATTGTGCGCGATGGCGAGGGCGTGCATCGCGTCGTGACCGTGCGGGTGAAGGGCGCGAAGACGATTCAGGATGCCGATGCCGCCGCGCGCGCGGTGGCGAATAGTTCACTGGTGAAAACCAGCTGGCACGGCGGCGACCCGAACTGGGGCCGTATCATTGACGCGATTGGTTATTCACCGGCGACGGTGGTGGAGGAGAAAATTGACATCGGTTACAGCGCGGTGGGCGGAAAGAAAATTCTCTGGAGCCTCAAGCGCGGGCAGCCGACGAAGGCGACGTTCAAACAACTTTGTGCAGCTGTCGCTCCGAAGGAATTTGAACTGCACATCCACCTGAATCTTGGCCAGGCGAGCGTTGTGATGTATGCCGCCGATTTGACCGAAGAATATGTGGATTTCAATAAAGGTGATGTCACCGACCCGACCACGCTCGGTGGGTAAGCTTGCATTCTCGTCCGGTTTGAGTAGTCTCTTTGTAGATACATTATGCAAACCACAATTCAGCAATGGGGAAACAGTCTCGCCTTGCGGATTCCCAAGGCGTTCGCCCGGCAGACGAAAGTCAAAAAGGGCAGCCGTATCCAGCTTACCGTCGAAAAGGGCCGGATGGTGGTCGCGCCGATTGTTTCCGAGGAAATCTCACTTGAATCACTGCTGGCCAAAGTGACGCCGGAGAACATCCACCCCGAAACCGACTGGGGCAAACCGAGAGGCAAGGAAATCTGGTGAAAAAGTCCGGCTGCGTTCCTGCGCAAGGCGATCTCGTCTGGTTTGATTTTGATCCGCAGGCCGGTCACGAGCAGGGTGGACGCCGTCCGGCAATTGTGCTTTCGCCCAAAGCCTACAACCAGCTCATCGGGCTGGCTTTGGTGTGTCCCGTGACGAGCCGGGTGAAGGGCTATCCGTTTGAAGTCAAACTTCCCGATGGTCTGCCGGTCAGCGGCGTAGCGCTGGCTGACCACGTCAAAAGCCAGGACTGGCGCGCGCGTCACGCAGAGTTCATCGGCCGGCTGGATGCCGCCACCTTGACCGCCGTCTTGCAACGCACCCGGAGTTTGTTGCAGCAAGACACACCGTGAAATGATTCGCGTGGCGCACAATTCCGGTTCAGTGATGTATGCCACAGGTTTGACCGAAGCTTACGTCGATTACAACAAGAGCAACGTGACCGACCCAATAACTTTTGGTGGATAAGCATGGACGATTCCAAAGAAAGTTTTAATCAGATACGCCTCGCAGACGATAGAGGTCAAACTGCAGTCGTTGTTGAACTTTGTAAAAAGCATCTGCGGAAATTCCCGAAACACGGTATTGCTTGGCTGTATTATGGAATGGCGCAAATCGATCTTGCTCGATACAAAACGGCTGATAAAGCGATTCGGCGGGCAATCACGTTATGTCCCCGAAAAGCGCTGCCAATTGCATACTCGCGGATGGGACATTTATTCCAAGCCAACGGTGATTTTAAACAAGCAGCGATCTGGTATCGAAAAGCCGTAACCCAAAAACCTCAAGATGCGACTTATCATGTTTTTTTGGCGAGCAATACTTTCAAACGTGGTCTGCTTAAACAATCCGCAGCGTGTTATCGCCGGGCGCTCAAATGTTCTGAAGGCTGTTTGGACGAGGCTTATTTTAATTTAGGTGGAATTTTACTCGGGCAGAGAAATTATTCTGAAGCGATAGAATGCTATCAAGAAGCCCTGAAGATTGACCCAAAATATAAAATTGCCAAAGAACGATTAGATGATGCAAAACTCGCTCTGCTACTGATGGATTCATAGTTTCTAAAAAATGAAAAAACCGCCGGATTGCTCCAGCGGCTTTGGTGTTTCAATCGGAAATCGTAATTCCGAAATCGTAACTCAATACGCAGCCTGCGCGCCTTTGATGGAGCGCTTTTTCATCCACGGCATCATCGCGCGGAGTTTGGCGCCGGTTTTTTCGATCGGATGCTTCTCGCCCTGCTTGAGCAGCGCATTGTAGCGTTTGTAGCCGCCTTCGTATTCCTTGACCCAATCTTTAGCGAACTTGCCGTTCTGAATGTCTTTCAACGCCGCTTTCATGCGTTTCTTCACGCTGGCGTCGATGATCTTCGGGCCGACGCTGACGTCGCCCCACTTGGCGGTTTCGGAAATCGAGAAGCGCATGCCGCTGATGCCGGCTTCGTTCATCAGGTCGGCGATGAGTTTCAATTCATGCAGACATTCGAAGTAGGCCATCTCGGGCGAGTAACCGGCTTCGACGAGCACTTCAAATCCAGCCTGCACGAGCGCGCTCGCGCCGCCGCAAAGCACGGTCTGTTCGCCGAACAAATCGGTTTCGGTCTCTTCCTTGAAATTCGTTTCCAGCACGCCGGCGCGGGTGCCGCCGATGCCCTTGGCCCAGGCGAGCGCAATCTTTTTCGCGTCTTTGCCGGGGTTTTGATAGACGGCGATGAGCGAAGGTACGCCCTTGCCTTCGGTGTATTGGCGGCGGACGGTGTGGCCGGGACCTTTCGGCGCGACCATGATGATGTTCACGTTCTTCGGCGGAACGATGGTCTTGAAATGGATCGAGAAGCCGTGGCTGAACACGAGCGTCTTGCCCTTGGCCAGATTCGGTTCGATGTCTTTCTTGTAGGCGGCGGCCTGCTTGGTGTCCGGCAGCGCGACCATGATGACGTCGGCGCGTTTGACGGCTTCGGCGGTGGTGACGACTTCAAAACCCTTTTCCTTCGCGACCGGGATGGATTTGCTGCCTTCGTAAAGGCCGATGAGGACCTTGAGGCCGCTGTCTTTGAGGTTGAGCGCGTGGGCGTGGCCCTGTGAGCCGAAGCCAAGGATCGCCAGCGTTTTGTTTTTCAACACGCCGAGATCGGCGTCTTTATCAGTATATACTTTGGACATAAAATTAGTTGAGTGTTGTTGGTTGAGAGTTGAGAGAAAAATTAAATGTATCCTTCAGTCCAGTTATCTTCATTTACCGTATATTCATCAATGGAAAAACAATCAGGCTTGTCACAGAAGCCGGGTTGAACTGAAAGTCGTTTGACAGCGGCTTCTGCCAATTCTCGTGTTGAATAAATTCCAATACATTTACTTTCATCATGGCCGCATGGTTCAACTTCGTATGAATGCTGAACGAGAAAAACCTTCATTCACTTTCTCGGCATGGCCACCTGGCCGGTGCGGGTTTGTTCCAGCACGCCGAAGGTCTTCATCAGGTCGAGAAATTTTTCCACCTTGCTGCCATTGCCGGTGATTTCAATGGTCAGGGTCTTGGGTTGCACGTCCACGATTTTCGCGCGGAAGATGTCCGTGATCTGCATGACTTCGGCGCGGGATTTGGAATCCACGCTCACCTTCACCAGCACGAGTTCGCGGTCCACGTATTCGCCGGCGCGGAAGCTTTGCACCTTGAGCACATTCGGGAGCTTGTTGAGCTGCTTGACGATCTGTTCCAGCGTGGCGTCGTCGCCGTGCGTGACGATGGTCATGCGCGACAGCACCGGGTCGTGGGTGGGACCGACGTTGAGCGTGTCAATGTTGTAGCCGCGGCCGCTGAACAATCCGGCCACGCGCGTGAGCACGCCGAACTTGTTTTCCACGAGAATCGAGATGGTGTGTTGCATAAAACCGTTTGGAAACGGACGGAAAGCCTAGCAACGCGGGCAAATGGGGTCAATTTGCAATTTTGGGGATCACACTGATGAAGTTTGACCTGCAACGGGCCGGGCAAATATGATTGCAGTCATGAACCCCCAATTCCATTCCCGCCGGGATTTTCTGAAAACCACCACCCTTGCCGCTGCGAGCGTGCCGTTCATGGGCGCATTCGCCTCGACGGTGCGCGCCGCCGAGCCGGAGCGGAAGCTGGGTTTTGCCCTGGTCGGGCTGGGCAGTCTGAGCACGCACCAGCTCGCGCCGGCATTGCAAAAGACGAAATTCTGCCGATTGGCGGGCATTGTCACCGGCACACCTGACAAGGCCACAAAATGGCAGGCGCAATATAACATTCCCGCCAAGAATGTTTACAACTACGACACGATGGAGCAGATGGCGGATAATCCGGACATTGACGTCGTCTATGTCGTCACGCCCAACGCGCTTCATGCTGACCACACGATCAAGGCCGCGAAGGCGGGCAAGCATGTCCTGTGCGAAAAGCCGATGGAGGTGTCGTCGGAAAAATGCCAGCAGATGATTGACGCCTGCAAAAAAGCCGGGCGGCAACTGGCCATCGGCTACCGGCTGCATTTCGAGCCGAACAATCTGGAATGCGTCCGCCTCGCGCGCGAAAAAGTTTTCGGCGATCTGAAACTGGTCCAGGCGGACTTCGGTTTTCGCATCGGTGATCCCACGCAATGGCGGCTCAACCGCGCGCTGGCCGGCGGCGGGCCGCTGATGGACGTGGGCATTTATGCGCTGCAGGCCACGCGCTACATCACGGGCGAGGAACCCACATCGGTCACGGCGGTGGAATCCACCAGGGACCATGTGAAGTTCAAGGACGTGGAGGAATCCATCTCCTGGCAGCTGAAGTTCCCGAGCGGGGTCATCGCCACCAGCAGCAGCACGTATAATTTTGGCGGCATGAACCGGTATCAGGCGTTCGCGGACAAGGGCTGGTTTCAATTGTCGCCGGCTTACAGCTACGGCGGCATCGAGGGCAAACGCAGCGACGGCGAAGCGATCAATTTTCCGGCGATGGATCAATTTGCGGCGGAGATGGACGATTTTTCCCAATGTATTTTGAACAACCGTCCGACGAGGGTGCCGGGCGAGGAAGGCCTGCGCGACGTGAAAATCATGATGGCCATCTACGAAGCGGCACGGACCGGCAAGGCGGTGAATCTGGGGTGATTGAACGGAGCGCGAGTTGTTCCAACTCGCAGCATTTCCGCACTGTGCACACGCTGCGGATTGGGACAATCCGCGCTCCGGCGGAATTATCTCTGGAGAAACGTTTCCGTCAGTGAACCTTTTTCGGTGCGGATGACGGCGCCGGTGGAAACGTTATGCCGCGTGAACCAGCCGTCGCTGGTCTCCAGCACAAACCGGATGTTGTCGGTGGCCGCCACCACGCCGTTGGTGTCGTTTTTTTCGAGATGATGGATTTCCGCGATGATGCCGTCCTGCGTGATGTAGGCGGCGGAGATGGATTCGGGACAGTTCTTCATCCAGAAATTCGCCTGCTGCGTGTAAGGCAGGACAAACAACATCGCGTCCGTGTCCTGGATGTTGGTGCGATACATCATGCCGGTCATTTCCTGCCGGGCGGTGAGCGCCAGTTCGGCGTCCAAGGTTTCCGCGCCGAGATAAATCTTCATCGTCGGCAGTTTTGCCTGGGCCTGCTTGGGCAATATATCTTCGATCGAAGCTGCCGGGGCCGGGGCGGGGGCCGGGGCGGACGGACCGGCTTTGCTGCAGCCGGTGATAAACAGCGCGGCCAGCAGTAGTGCGAACGAAGTGCAAACTCTCATGGCCGTAATTTGCCGGATGTCGCCTCGCATTTCAATCAAACGTGAAGGTATTCGGCATTCATATTTGACTCACGCAAAGAGCGCAAAGGACGCAAAGATTTTTCAATGCCTTTCTGCCTTTGCGACCATGGCGTCCTTTGCGTGAGGCCACCGGGTATCTCATCGGCGCAATCCACCGACAGCAAACCGCAATTCACCGGCAGTGGGATTCGTTGACTTATCTTCCAGCCAGCTTAATTTGCTATCACTGTGACAACCGCCAGCCAAATCAAAACTGAACTTATCCGACTGGATCAGCTCCCGCCGCGGGTTTGTGCCGTCGTGCGCAACATCGCGACGGACGATGAGGAAATGCTGCGCCTCAAGACACTGGGCGTCTGTCTTGGCCGTCGCGTGGAACTGGTCAAGGCTGGCGACCCGCTGATCCTGAAAGTTTTCGGTTCGCGGCTGGGGGTGTCCGCTCATCTCGCCGCCCATGTGCAGGTGGAAGTCTGCCAGCCGAACCATTGCGCCCTGCGCGATAACGACGGCGCATGAGCGCGACCCGGGAAATTTCGACGGTTACGCCGCATCGCCATCACGCCTTCACCCTGGCGCTGGTCGGCAATCCCAATGCGGGCAAGACCACCCTGTTCAACGCGCTGACCGGCTTGCGCGCCAAGACCGCCAACTTCGCCGGCACCACGGTGGAACGCAAAGTCGGACGGCTGCATCTCGCCCACCAGCAGCTTGTCATCGTTGACCTGCCCGGCCTTTACAGCCTCGACAGCACGTCGCCCGATGAAAAACTGGCGAGCGACGTGTTGCACGGGCGGCTGGCGGAACATCCCGCGCCCGACGCCGCGCTCGTGGTCGTGGATGCGACCAATCTTGAACGGAATCTTTTTCTGGTCAGCCAGCTGCTGGAACTGGACTGCCCGGTCATCGTCGCCTTGAACATGATGGACATGGCCAAGCGCGATGGCATCCGCATTGACGTCGGGAAATTGAGGGCCGAACTGGGCTGTGCGGTCATTCCCATTTCCGCGCGTGCCGGAACCGGCATCGAAGAATTGAAACGTGAACTGTCGCGCCTGGTTGGCGGCGCGATGCCCGAATCGGTGGCGCACAGCAAGCCCGAGTGTGGCAGCTGCACCGGCTGCACGTTTCAAGCGCGCTACGAATGGACGGAAAACATCTCGACCAAAGTCATGGACGCGGAACTGGCGCGGCGTTCGGTCTGGACGGAAAAGATTGATGACATCGTCACCCATCCGGTCGCCGGGGTGATTGTGTTCCACCTGGTGATGCTGGCGATCTTCGCGCTCATTTTCTGGGCGGCGAAAATCCCGATGGACCTGATTGATCACCTGTTTGCGACCGTCGGGGCCGGCATCACCGCGCTGCTGCCGGAAGGCGATCTGCAAAGCCTGATCGTGAAGGGCGTCATCGCCGGCGTCGGCGGCATCCTCGTTTTTCTGCCCCAGATCTGCATTCTTTTCTTCGCGCTATCACTGCTGGAAGACACCGGATATTTGTCGCGGGCCGCGTTTGTGATGGACAAAGTGATGCGGAAATTCGGCCTGCCAGGCAAGGCGTTTGTGCCGATGCTGTCCGCACACGCCTGCGCCATTCCCGCCATCATGTCCACGCGCGTGATCGAAAACCCGCGCGACCGGCTGGTCACGATTCTCATCACGCCGTTGATGACGTGTTCCGCGCGCATCCCGGTTTACGCGATGGTCACGGCGCTCATCTTTCCGAACTCGCCGCTCAAAGCCGCGCTGATTTTCACCTCCGCCTATGCCATCGGCATCATGGCCGCGCTCGGCTGTTCGCTACTGTTCAAGCACACGATTCTGCCCGGCGGCAGCAAGCCGTTGATGATCGAACTGCCGCCTTATCGTCTGCCCGGGCTGCGCACGGCGCTGCTGCACACGTTTGATCGCGCAAAAATTTTCGTGAAGCAGGCCGGCACCGTCATCCTGGTGATCTCCCTGGTCATGTGGGCGCTGTCGCATTATCCCAAATCCTTGCCGCCAGCGGCCGCAGTGGCGATGCAGACCGAGGCCGTGCAGTTGGAAAATTCCGGTGAGAAAACCAAGGCCGAAGAATTGCGGAATGATGCGGATCGCCTGACGGCGCAGTATTCGCTGCAAAATTCGTTTGCTGGAAAAATCGGCCACGCCATCGAGCCGGTCATCCGCCCGTTGGGTTATGACTGGCAGATCGGCATTGGCATCTTCAGTTCGTTCGCCGCGCGCGAGGTCATCGTCTCCACGCTGGCCATCGTTTATGGCGTGGGCGAGGACGCCGCCGACAACAACCGGACGTCGCTCTACGACACGCTGCGCAGCGCCAAACGGACGGACGGCTCGCCCGTCTTCACCACCGCGACGTGCCTGAGCCTGCTGGTGTTTTACATCCTGGCGGCGCAATGCCTGTCCACGCAGGCGGTCGTCCGGCGCGAGACGAACAGCTGGAAATGGCCGCTGTTCCAGATCGCCTACATGAGCGGGCTGGCCTATGTGGCCGCGCTGCTGGTCTATCAGACCATGCGCTATCTGGGATACGCGTGAGCCGGATGCGCCGGCGGTGCGTCCACTGCGCGAAATTTGTTTTCACGAAACGAAATTGTCCCTAATCTCGGCGGCATGAAGCCAACCGCCTTGTTATCACTCGCCGCTGCCATTTTGGTTTTGCTGTCGCAACCGGCATCAGCGGCGGAGACCAACCATAATTTCCTCAAATGGGAAAAGGACATCGCCGCCTTCGAGCGGATGGACACGACGAATCCGCCGCCCAAAGCGGGGATTGAATTCATCGGCTCCTCCACCATCGGGCGCTGGAAAACGCTGGCGCAGGATTTTCCGGGACAGCCGGTGTTCAACCGCGGCTTCGGCGGTTCGGAGATTGTGGACTCCACGCACTTTGCGGCGCGGGTGGTCGTTCCCTACGCGCCAAAGATGATTGTCCTCCGGGCCGGCGGCAACGATCTGTGGGCGGGCAAAACGCCGGAACAGGTTTTTGTGGATTTCAAAGAATTCACCGCCGTCGTCCACGCGAAACTGCCGGACACGGAGATTGTTTTTCTTTCGTTAAGCCCCAGCCTCGCGCGCTGGAAACAGCATGAGCAGGAAAAAGAAGTGAACCGGCTGATTGCGGACTTTGTCCATCAGACGCCGCACCTGAAATACATCGAGACGTATGACCTGCCGCTTGGCGCGGACGGCCAGCCGCGCGCGGAACTGTTCGTGACGGACAAACTGCATTTCAACGCCGACGGCTACAAATTATTGGCGGAGCGGGTGCGGCCGGTTTTTTCGAAATAGCCGGGCGACAACTAGCACGGTTCCAGTTCTCCTCATGCGCCCGAGATCGTGGATTGATAAACTTCCGTCGCAACCATGCTTGCACCCGGGCGCGACGCCCATTAAGGTTTACCAGGTTGCGCCTGTAGCTCAGTTGGATAGAGCATCTGCCTTCTAAGCAGGCGGTCGTGCGTTCGAATCGCGCCAGGCGCACCATTTCATTTCCGCCCGTGAACACGGCCATTTCCCGGTTGCCTCGGGCAATTTCGCCTCCGGCCCGGCGGGTCAAATTCCCCAAAACCTCCGGCGCAGGATGAACGTTCTGCGCCGGTTGCATGTCGGATGGGGCAGTATACATTGAACCCCTAAGCCTTTTGCCTATTGTAAGAAAAACTTGATGGTGGTAAACAACTGATGCGGATAAAGCCATGAGCAGCGACCATCCAAACGTGCAGGTGCCTGGCCATGATACGCGGATCGTGCGTTCCTTCCGCGCCTCCGAACTTTTTTATCGCCGGCTGCTGGAGACGGCCCGGGAAGGCATCCTGATCCTGGATTTCGACACGGGACGGATCAAGGATGTGAACCCCTTTCTTTTCCGGCTGCTGGGCTTTAACCGCGCGGAGATGGTGGGCAAGATTCTTGGCGAGCTGAGTCCGTTCAAAGACACGGAACTGGGCAACGGCATGTGGGAGCAGTTGCAAAAAAACGGCCAAGTCCGTTTTGAGGATCTGCCATTGGAAACCAAGGACGGTTGCAAGATTACCGTGGAATTCACGGGCAATGTCTATCAAGCCAGCGGCAGGAAGCTGATCCAATGTCACGTTCGCGACATCACGGAACGGAAACACGCGGAGGATGAGATCTGGCGGCTCAATGCCGAGATGGAGCGGCGGGTGGTCGAACGCACGGCGCAACTGCAAGCCGTCAACGAGGAGTTGCAGGCGCTGGGTTATATCGTCTCCCACGATTTGCGCACGCCGTTGCGCCAGGTCGGGGGCGTCGTGAAGCAGCTGCAAAAGAACGCCGGACCGGCACTTTCCAAAAAAAACCGCCAGCACCTGGCCATGATCTCCGAGTCCGCGAAATTGATGAGCGAGCTGGTTGAAGATCTGCTGACCTTCTCGCGCGCCGGATCCGCGACCCGGGCAAAGGCGGAGATCGATCTCGATGAATTGATGCCGAAAGCCAGGGGAGAAGCCCGGGTGAAAACACAGGAGGGCAGCCGCGTCCGCCAAGTTGATCCGGAGCCGCCCGCGCCGGCTGGCCATGCCAGGCCCGAAGCCAGGGGGCACGATCAACAAAGCAACCCGACCGAAATTCAGCGTCAGGAATACAGCCGCACACTGCGATCACTGGCACACCGGCTCGTGGAGGCGCAGGAGACCGAACGCCGGAACATTGCACGCGAACTCCACGACGAAATTGGCCAGGCGCTCACGGTCACACAATTGAATCTCCAGGAAATGTTGCAGTCGCCCGGAGCCGAAGATCTGAAGCCGCGCTTGAACGAGAGCCTCCAGGAGGTCGAACGGGTTTTGGAACAGGTGCAGGATATCTCGCTGGATTTGCGCCCGTCCATGCTCGACGATCTCGGCCTGGAAGCGGCGCTGGTCTGGCTGACCAACCGGCAGGCGGCAGTGGCCGGACTGAAGGCCGAAGTCCAGACGGACCCATTAAAGCGCCGCCTGGATATGGTGATCGAAACCGAGTGTTACCGCATCGCGCAGGAGGCTTTGACCAATGTGGTGCGTCACGCCCGGGCCCACGCCGTGTTCGTGGGATTGCGTGCCGTGGACGGACAACTTCACTTGCGCGTGCGCGATGATGGCGTCGGTTTTGACGTGGCGGCCACCCGGGAAAAGGCCGTGTCCGGCGGGAGTCTGGGACTGTTAAGCATGGAGGAGCGGGCCGTGCTGGGCGAGGGCCGGCTGGAACTGGCTTCCGGTCACGAGCAGGGCACCGAAGTCCACGCCTGGTTTCCGCTGAGGTGGCGGACCGCGCACACTTGAGGCACGGCCGATGAATCATTTCCGTGGAACCATTCGCGTCATCCTGGCCGATGACCACACGCTGGTGCGCGCCGGCATTCGCGCGTTGTTGGAAAAGTTTTCCGGGGTGAACGTGGTGGATGAAGCCGGCGACGGCCGCGAAGTTCTGAAACTGATCAAGCTGCACCGTCCCGATGTGGTTTTGATGGACATCTCCATGCCGGGCTTGAACGGCCTGGATGCGGCGGCGCGGGTGACCCGGGAATTTCCGGACGTGCGGGTGATCATTCTTTCCATGCACAACAACGAGGAATATTACTGGCGGGCGTTGAAGGCGGGGGCCGCCGGCTATCTGCTGAAGAAGGCGGCGAGCGTCGAATTGGAAACCGCCTTGCGCCGGGTGGTTCACGGGGAAATTTGTCTCAGCCGGGAAATTTCCGCCCGCCTGCTCAAAAAGTTTCCCCTGCATGGAATCATCGACCGCAAAAGCCCGCTCGAACAATTGACGGACCGGCAGCGCGAGGTTCTGCAGCTGATTGCCGAGGGCCAGAACACCAAACAAATCGGGGAAATCCTGAAGGTCAGCCCCAAGACCATCGAATATCATCGCCTGAAATTAATGGAGCGCTTGAACATGCACGACATCCCGGGCCTGGTGCGCTTCGCGTTGCGGATGGGATTGCTTCCCCAAGAAAGCTGAAGAAGGGCGGGCAGATCATCAAGGCTGGGGATCGCGGGTGCGGTAGAAACGCTGTGGATAATTTGCAGCATGGCGGTCGGTAAAATCCAGCGATCCGCCGGCATCCAGCGTCACCGTGCCGATGATGGTCCAGGTCAGGAAATCCGCCGTCGCCTCGACGACATACGTGTGGCCGGCGATTCCGCTCACCGCCAGCGTAAATTGTCCATCGGACATTCCCCGGGCCTGGATTTGCGCGGGAGTGATGCTCTGCTGGCTTGGCGGGTGTTCGACCAGGCGATAAAACCGCGTGAGAAAATTCATGGCGTTGGTGTCGGTGAAATCCAGCGATCCGCCGGCGTCCAGCGTCACCGTGCCGATGACCGTCCAATTCACAAAATCTTCCGTAGCTTCGATGTCATACGTGTGGCCGGCCGGTCCGCTCACATTCATCGTCAATTGTCCGCCGGACATGCCCCGGAGCTGGATTTGTGCGGGAGTGATGTTCGGCTGGCTGGGCGGGTGTTCGGCCAGGCGATAAAACCGCTGTGAAAAATTCGGCGCGTTGGTGTCGGTAAAATCCGCGGGGCCGCCGTCGCCCAGCGTCACCGTGGCGATGACCGTCCAGGTCACAAAATCTTCGGTTGCTTGGATGTCATACGTATGGCCGGCCGGTCCGGTGGCACTGAGCATGATTTGTCCGTCCGGCGCGCGGTGGATCTGCAACTGCGGGGGCGGAAGGCTTTGCGGGCCGGATTGGCTGTCGCGTGTGCGGTAGAAGCGCTGCGGAAAATTCGCAGCGTCCGGGTCGATAAAATCCAGTGCCCCGCCGGCATTCAGCGTCACCGTGCCGATGACGGTCCAGGTTGTGAAATCCTCGGTGGCTTCGATTTCACAGGTGTGGCTGGGCGGTCCGGTAAGATGCAACGTCATCGAACCGTTCGCCGAGCTGTGGATCTGCAACTGAACGCTTTGAACCTGTGTCGGCTCCTGCCGGTAACTGGCTTCATTGGAGAAGTCGCTCTCCTGTCCTTCTGCGTTGACCGCGGTGATGGCGAAATAATAGGTCACACCCGGCACGAGATTTGAGATGGTAACGGAGGCCACGTTCCCCACCACAATGATGTCCGTGTATTCGCCGCTGGCCGTGCCGTAATAAAGATTGCAATGGACAATTTCAGGACTGGGGCTGGGATTCCATGCCAGGGTCAAATCATAGGTATTTGTCGGCGACGGCTGGGCCAGGGCGGCGGCAGGGTTGTGGATCAGTCCGCAAAAAAGAATCCCGACCAGAATTCTGGTCAGTCTTCTCAATCGCATTGGCCCGCCCAAGGTAGTGACGGCGCGGACCAACTGATGCTCGCGGCAAAATGGCACCTAGTCTACTACCACGAATCAAGCCGTTTGCGACTGGGACGTTCCTGACCGCCCCTAGGAAATCCCTTGGTTCAAATTTTGAATACGTGCCTTCGTCCGATTGCAGGTGAAAACTTTGCCGGAACTGCGGGCGGCGGGGGGGAGGCCAGAAGCGTTCACCCGCACTTTACGTTTGCGACGGGCCATATCGGTTCTAACATGCTCGCGCGTGCTGAACCTTGAACACATTTCCGGACTGCTGGAAAAACACCGCGCGGTTGCCCCGGCGCGCGTGAAGGAATTTGCCATCGGCGGAAAACCCTTCGCCTTCAATTCACAGCCCGCCGTCATGGGGGTTGTCAATCTCTCCGCCGACTCGTGGTATCGCGAGAGCGTCAGCCTGACGGCGGAAAGCGCGATCCAGCGCGGAAAGGTTCTGGCGGCGCAGGGGGCGGACATCATTGACGTGGGCGCGGAATCCACGCTCGCCCACGCGGCCCGCGTGGACGATGCCGCGCAAAATTCAAAGCTGATCCCGGTCATCAAAGGATTGTGCGCGGAAAAAATCCCGGTTTCGGTCGAAACCTATTCACCCGCCGTGACCCGCGCCAGCCTGGAGGCGGGCGCGAATGTTTTGAATCTCACCGGCAACGACCGCAGCGACGAACTGTTCAAAATGGTCGCGGCTCACGATGCCGCCGTCATCATCTGTTTTGTGCAGGGCAAAAACGTCCGCGACGTCGGCGATTATGATCTGTCCGCCGACCCGGTGCCGGTGTTGCGCGACTACTTTTTGCGGCAGATTGAAATCGCCCGGCGCAACGGTGTGGAGAAAATCTTCATCGATCCCGGCCTCGGCTTTTATTATCGCAATCTGCAGGACAGCGCGGTGCGGGTGCGGCATCAGATGCAGGTTTTTCTGAACACGTTCCGGTTGCGGGAACTGGGCTTCCCGGTCTGCCACGCGCTGCCGCACGCGTTTGAATATTTCGGCGACGAAGTCCGCTGTGCCGAACCGTTCTTCGCCGTGCTCGCCGCGCTGGGGAAAACCGACCTGTTCCGCACGCATGAAGTTCCGCGCATCAAGGCGGTGCTGGAGACGATGAAGGTTTTTTAATTCGTAGCGGCGTCTCGGCAGAGCGCCGCTGAATTTCCTTTCAAGCACGGCGCTCTGCCGAGACGCCGCTACGACGCACAAGAAACACGCCTTCTTCCTCCGATTGCGTGATCCACTGGTTGAGAACTTCAAGACCATGCTTGGCGAGGTTTTTGCGGACCAGCGCCGGGGTGTAGCGATACGAGAAAAAGAGCCGTATGGATTCACCGCGCCGAAACGTGAACGTTTCGGTTTCAATGTCAATGGAGCAGGCGCGGCTAAACTGAAATTTTGCCACGATGCGTTTCAGTCCCAATCCGCCAGCCTCAATCGTAAAATGCAGTTTGCCATCACCACATCCGACGCCGAGGTCGAGCAGGAAGGTCAGCAGCCAGTCGCGCGTGGGCGCGTTGTCGTATTGCGGCAGAACCTTTTTGATGCCGGCGGCGTAATTGCCGCCCGGCGCAAGATTCGCGCTGAACAGCAGATGGTCTTGTCGGCGAACCAGCGAGGCCAGCCGTGGCAGGATGTCCTGCGGCTCGAAATTCGGGATCATGCCAAAAAAGGTGACAAGTGACGCGCCTTGCGGCGAGCCACCATTACGAAAAACTTTTGGCAGGGTTTCTGCGGTCGCCAAATCACAGACAAACGGAAAACAACTCTTCTCCGGCACAACAGACATCGCCGCCTCGCGCGCGACCAGAACCATGGCGGTGCTGACATCGCAGGGCGTATAGGAAATTTCTTTGCCGCCGGTTTTCAGCAGTTTCAACAGCCGCGTGTCCTTCTGACCGCCGCCGCAGCCGAGGCCGATGACATGGACGCGCCGGGTTTTGATTTGCTTCACCGCTTCCGCAAAGGCGCAGTCATAAGTCGCCGCACAATCCGCGTCGTTGCGGGAAGGGGAATAAATTTGATGCAGCGCGAGCCATTTCTGGGTCTGCTTGACGCTGTCGTAGTGAAACTTGTGGTTCACCCGCCGCGTGCGCAACGAGGCGAGCAGGTCGCGCCGGACCCTTTCGGGAAACTGGCTGGCGTGAATCGCGATGTTGGCAAAGCTTGAAGGCCGTCTCATTTTTGCTTTGTTTCACGCGCCAGAATTTCCTTCATGGCCGAAACATCGAGCTGATCTTTTTCACGCCACGAATCTTGCTTGAGAAAAATCAAGTCCGCTGGTGAAAGATAGGCGATGCGCACACCTTCGGAGTCAAAATGACGCAAATTCGGCCGGAAGTCGTCAAGCGTCTTGCCGCGCATTTTCACAAAAATATCAAGGTCGAAACTTTCCATCACACGAATGGAGCCTTCCTCGACCGCGAAGTCTTCGATTTTCAATTCACGCGCCCAGCCTTCGCCCCAATTTTTCAGGCAGTCAAGAAGCCGACGAAGATTCTCCGGCGAACTTTGCACGATAATGTCCACGTCTTCAGTCGCGCGGACAAATCCGTTCAAAGAAATCGCCACGCCGCCAACGGCGGCAAAATCAACCCCGGCGCGGGCCAGTTCGACCAACAGACTTCCGAACCGGAAAAAGTTCTCGTTTGGGGCGGACATTTTTGGCGTGTTGAAAAAGGAAAAAACTCAAATCCTCCAGCTGGCGCAGTGGCGTGACGTGCGCCGGCCGGCGGCCCACAATTTTGTGAACCGGCCATTCGGCTGGAGAACTTCCATTCTTCACGATTTGAAACTACGCCGCCCTCCCGGACAGGTCAATCACGGAACTTTTCACCTTTGCGGGAATATCTGGTAGAGCAGCAGGTAAACCACGACGCCGGTCACGGACACATACATCCACAACGGCCACGTCCAGCGCGCGATTTTTTTATGCGCTGCAAAATCCTGCCGCCGCGCACGGTTCAACGTCATCAAAATCAGCGGCACAATCACCACGGCGAGAACCGTGTGGGTGAGCAGGATGGTCAGGTAGATTGGCCGGAACCAGGCCGGATCCACAAAGTGGGTGACGGTCTTGACCGTGGCGTGATAGGTCAGATAACACGCGAGGAAAATCACGGAAGTGCTGAACGCCGCGATCATGCAGTTGCGGTGCGCGACTTTGTTTCCGCGTTTGATGAAAATGAATCCCAGCGTGAGAAACACCGCGCTCAAGCTGTTGAGCGTGGCGTTGACGGCAGGCAGGTCGTGAACGGTCATAAAATTATTCTGTAGCAGCCGACGTGAGGAGGCTCATTCTTGTTCGTCAGAAAATGTTAGAGCCTCCTCACGTCGGCTGCTACTCATTTTCAAGGTGCCGCACGGCCGCCAGGATGTGCGGCTGGACATTCGTCCATTCCACACCCTCACCACCGGTTTCAAACACCGCCCGCAGTTGGGCATGCTTGTCCACGACGACGAAGTAAGTGCTGTGGATGAACAGATCCACGGGATCTTTCTGCTCATCCAGTTTCACGGGAACCGAACTCAGTTTCAAACTGCCGCTGCCGAGCGATGCGATTTCCTTCTTTGTTCCGGTCAGGAATGTCCACCGGTTGAAATCGGCTTTGAAGCGGTCGCCGTATGTCTTCATCACGGGCGGCGTGTCGTTGTCCGGATCGGTCGTGAGCGTCACGAGTTTTGCGTGGCTTGTGGATGGCAGTGCGTTTTGCAGCGATTCCATCTGTTTGGTCATGCGCGGACATGGCCCGGCACAGCGCGTGAAGATGATGTCGGCCACCCAGACATGATTGGTCAAATCGGCGAGCGTCACGGCCTGGTCGCTTTGGTTTGTCAGGGTGAAGTCGGCGATCTGATTGATGACCGGCAAGGGCGGGTGATGCACGCGCTGGCTTTCCGCCAGCGACAGCAACCAGGCGAGGCCGAGCAGGCCGGTGAGCAGGCTGAAGCCGAGCCAAAGTGTTCGTGGCAGTTGCCGGGAGTTATCAGCCATATCGTCGGGTAATTATGCACCGAATAACGATTGCCGCAAGCCAGCCGTGAAGTGTCGAAAACTTTTAAATACCGATGAACACGGTCTGAAAATCCGTTTCAGAACACTCATAAAATAGAAAAAAGCATTGTAAAATAAAGATAAATTCGTCCCTGCTCGCCAGGATTTTTCACTGCTTTTCATCCCTTTCACTGAGAGTTTCACTGACCGTCAGGCTGCCATCCGGTCGGCGGCGAAATAACCCCTTCGCTCCTGCCGACGTGCGACGGCCTGCGGCCTGCGCACGTGGCTGAGTTCAAACGCAATACCGGACCGCCAAACCAATACTCAAAAGCCAAACTTGACAGATAGACTGCCAAGTTATATTGTTTAATCGTGATCGCTCAGAAAAACAACGAAGTCGCGGTTGAAGATTTTGCCATGGCCTTGGGTTTGCTCGTGCGCCGCATTCGCGCCGACGCGCCGCCGGAATTGCGGGAATTCTCCTGGACACAAAAGGCAGTCCTTTCCCGCCTTGAAAAGGAAGGCCCGGCGACAACCGCGGACCTCGCACGCGCCGAAGGCGTCAAGCCGCAATCCATGGGCACAGCCCTGGGGTTGCTCGAGAAAATGGGGTTGGTCGAGCGCAAGGCTCACCCCACGGACGGCCGCCAGATCAACATCAAACTGACGGCCCGGGGAATCACCCTGCGCAGGAACACCAAGGAGGCGACGCACGCCTGGCTCTCGCAGGCCATCGCGAAACTCGACAGACAGGAACAGACAACGCTCCTCAAGGCTGGTGAACTCATTAAGCGCATGGCGGAAATGCCATGACAGCTTGCCACCCAAATACAGGAAGGAATGACGCATGAAACTCGATCCCCAAAAAACGGCGCTTCTGACGCTGGATCTTCAAAAAGGAATCTTCGGCCTCGTGCCGGATTCCGAACGCGTGATGAGCGTGGCCGCGAAAGCCGTCGCGTTTGCGCGGCAAAATCAGTTCCGAATCATTCATGTGGGGCTTGGGTTTTCCGAGGGGCACCCGGAGATTCCGGATTTTGAATCCCCGTTTTTGCGGCTCAAACAGAACAATCTCTTCGTCAAGGGCACTCCTTCCGCGGAATTTCACGGCGATATTTTTCATCCGGACGACCTCGTGATCTACAAGCAGCGAGTGGGCGCGTTTTCGGACAATCATCTTGAGCTGGTCCTTCGGTCCCGCCGCATCGAGCACCTCGTTTTTTCCGGCATCGCAACGAGCGGGATTGTTCTCTCCACGCTGAGACGCGCCTTTGACCTGGATTTCCGCAGTGTCGTTCTCACGGACGCCTGCTTCGATTCCGATCCGGAGGTTCACCGCGTTTTGACGGAAAAGGTTTTTTCCAGGCAGGCATGGGTCGCCACCACGGACGAATTCATCGCCGCACAATGAGCCACAGCCATTCCGAAAGGCTGGAGCCCGGGGCCTGGAAAATCATCGCCGTCGTGATCCTCGGTCCGTTTATGTCACAAATGGATTCGACGATCGTGAACGTCTCGCTTTCGTTCATCAAGCAGGAGTTGCACTCGTCAATTGCTTCGGTCCAATGGGTCGTCAGCGGCTATCTGCTCGCCCTGGCCCTCATGCTGCCGCTCAATGCCTGGCTCGTGGCCCGCCTCGGCGCAAAGAGGCTTTATTTGATCTGCTTTTCCTCATTCACACTGGCTTCATTCCTGTGCGGTGCGGCCACCACAATGCCCCAGTTAATCGGCGCGCGACTCATTCAAGGCATGGCCGGAGGCCTGCTCGCCCCGTTGACCCAGTTGATGGTTGCGCGTGTTGCCGGAAGGCAGTTCGCCAGGGTTTTCGGATATGCCGCCGTGCCGATCCTGCTGGCTCCCCTGGCGGGACCGATCCTGGCGGGAACCATATTGAAATACCTGGGCTGGCCCTGGCTCTTTTACGTCAATCTGCCGGTCGGGATTTTGGCGGTCGCTCTGGCTGCCTGGATCCTCCCCCATGACAATCTGGCAACCCAAAAACGTTCCTTTGATCTCAAGGGTTTTCTCATGATCTCACCCGGCCTTGTGTGTCTTCTCTACGGACTTGAACAGGCGTCACATCACGGGGACATCCGGGTTCTCGTTTTGGGTTTGGTCCTGCTGGGCGCGTTTATCCGGCACGCGCACCGGAGAAAATCGAAGGCGCTGATTGACATCGAGCTTTTCAAAATTCGGGATTTTTCGATCGCGGCCACTACCCAGTTTCTCGGGCTCGGGATCATATACGGCGGCCAGTTTCTCATCCCGCTCTTTTTGACCGCGGGCTGCAGCCTCACGGTGACGCAGGTCGGCTGGATTCTTGGGTCCATGGGGGTGGGCATGCTGTGCGTCTATCCGTGCATGGGATATTTGACGGACAGGTTTGGCTGCCGCGCCGTCGCTTCCGGCGGGGTGTTCCTGAATTCTCTGGGGACCCTTCCGTTTCTTTGGATGGCCTTCGGCGGTTTCTCGATGGCGCCCGCGCTTATCGGCCTCTTTGTTCGTGGCGTGGGGCAGGGCGCCACGGGCATCCCTTCGATCGCGGCGGCCTACGCCTCCGTCCCGAGGGAAAAATTGAGCCTCGCCACGATGGCTGTGAACATTGTCCAAAGGCTCGGCGGCCCCATAATCACGACCGTCATTGCGATCACCGTCTCCTTGTCCGCCAACGTGTCCTCCGCTTCGGCGCACGCGTTCCTTGTTCCGTTCGCGGCGCTCATCATGCTTCAATTGCTCGTGCTCGCATCCGCCAGCCGCCTTCCGGTCCGCATCCACCGGGACACTGATTCAAGCAACGCACCCGGCCCCGCGCCCGGACAACTGGCCGTGCGCTCCGAATCCGCCTGACGTCCGACGTAGCATAAAGCGGCTGCGGCGTACGCCCCCCTCGAACGAGGGGTGGAGGGCCGGAATTTTCGTGCGGTAACTGGTTTGCTCGAATCGAGTAACCAGTCCCGCTTCTACCGCGTGAGTGAACGCGAGTAGTGGCAAAGCTTCAGCGAGTTCTGATAAGTAGTGGCGAATAGTGCTGCGACTCTCCGCGTTACTGACAGTTTCGCTGACAGTGGCCGTCCATCCTGCGAGCAACCTTGGACAAATCAAGGGTTTTAACCACGGATGAACACGGATTCAATCCGACCGCAAAGAACACAGACGCTTCTCCCTTTCCCCATTCGAGGCGGAGAGGGAGAAAAATCAGCATCCATCAGCGTTCATCAGCGGTTGGAAAGCTTTTTGCGTTCCTTGCGTTCTCTGCAGATGAAAAGTTTGAGCGGGATCACGGCGCGTCATCCTCATTGAAGCCGATGGGGCGTCTGGGCGGGTCCGGTGGCGGTTGCAGCGAGGGCAGCAGTTTCCGGTAAACATCCCGCAACGCCGAGTCCTGTTCCAGCAATGTCCGGTCAATTTCCGCCAGCCGCCTGAGAATGGTGACGTTGGCCGTGAGTTCCTCGCGCATCTTCACAAAGGCGCGGCTGACGTAAAGGCTCATCTGAAACGCCTGCGGACTGTTCAGGACGTTGGCCGCCTGAAGCGCGCCGTGCCCGGTGAAGACGTGGATGCTTTTGGAAAATTTGAGGCTGCCCGAGGATGTCACAGTTTGTGATATGCCCAGAATCTCATCGCGGGACACGGTTAAAAATTGGTTGAGAGTTAAATGTTGAGAGTTTGAGCGGAAAGCCAAGACTCACCTCACCCGGCGCAATACAAGAAGTTTGTGCGCCGCACCTCATCCGGCCTGCAACCACCTTCTCCCCAGAGCGGAGAAGGAATCTCCCGGTTCGAAGTGGAGAGGGAGAAGAATTTGGGTCACTCGAAGCTCGTCTGGGCGCCGGTCTTTGATTTCATCCACTTGTCGTAATCGGCCTGGCTGTCCACGACCAGAAAACCGCCGGTCATGTTGGCGTGAAGCGGGCCGCAGAGCTGCGCGCAATTGATCTGATAGCGGCCGACCTGCGTCGGCACAAACCAGCAGGGAATCCGCAGGCCGGGGATCGCATCCTGGCACACCCGCATGGCAATGATTTTCAGCGAGTGGATCACGTCTTTGGAACTCACGTAGATGATGACCGGCTTGCCGACGGGGACATGAATTTCATTGAGCACTTGGATGTCGTCCTTGCCCTTCGGGTCGGACGGATCTGCGCCAAAGACGTTGTCCAACTGGACAAATTTCATTTCCTGGCGGCCGAATTCACCATCCAACCCGGGATAACGCGCGTTCCAGGCGTATTGCTGGGCGACGACCCGGATGACCGTGGAATCTTTCTCCGCCGGAAATTTTTCCACGGCCCTGGCCCAAAGCGGCACGGCGATGAAGATCAACAACACCGCTTCAGCCGCAACGACCCCAAGCTCGATGTAGGTCGAAGCGTGGCTTTTGACGCCGACATAATCCGCCTTTGGATTGCGCGAACGACGGAAACGGTTCACGGCGTAAAAAAAATAGATGATCCAGCCGACGAACAACGCAAACATCAGCCAGTGCACGTAGATGATCAGATTGTCCACGTCCTGGCCGTTGGCAGAGTGAAGTGGCGGCAATCCCAATAATTTGGAGGTCAGTTCCTTCATGCTTTGGCTTCAGACAAATTTTGAGTGGCGGTTTTGGCGGCGAGCGCAGCTTCGCGGCGGATCAGGTAAACGAAAAAGGCGGCGATGGAACCCAGCACGGTGGCGATGACGACGAACAGGGTCAGAATCCCAAGATTCATGCCGTTGGTCAGCGGTGATGAGGGCATGTCGCCGTTGCCACTGCCGCAGGAGGCGCACGCGAACAATTGAGGTGCCATGAACACCGACAGCACGACGGCGGCGAGAAAGGTTTTCAAATTTTTTCGGGAGGATTTCACAGGTAACTGATCTTTTTCAGCTTTTTCAAAAAATACACGCCATAGATGATGACGAGAATCCCCACGACGACCGACGCTCCGCCAAAAATCGGTTTGCCGGACGCGAACGCCCAGGCCGCGCAGCCAAATGACAGCGCGGTGAGCAGCGTCACAAAAATCAGATGGAAGGCTTTCAGCGACATATCAGTGGGAACTGCCAAGCGGCAGATCATGCATGGCCCAAATGGTCAATCCCATCAAGCCGGCAAAAAAGAACACGGTGAACGCGAGCATGGTGTAGATCAGCTTTTTCTCGGACAACAAGTGCATGAGGAAGCCGGCAACGACAAAGGCGTTGGCACAGGCCACGACCAAAATCATGGCGACCTTGGCCGTCCAGCTGTAATGTTTCGGGTCTAAAAAGGACACGCCAATCATCAGCGACGTCGTGCAGACGACAGCGATGAAAACATAGACGCAGCGCCGGAAATAGGTTTTGAAATCAACGGCGTGTTCGGCTGAATGCGATTCGCTCATAAATTTTTCACATCAAATATAGGACCGGGAACAGAAATATCCAGACCAAGTCCACGAAATGCCAGAACAGGCCGGAAACCTCAATGCGGTTGGTGAACCGTTCGGGGTCGGTCTTCCACATCTTGCGGCCCGGCCCCCAGAGATAGCCGATGACGAGCGTGCCGCCGAGGATGTGCAGTGCGTGCAGGCCGGTAAGGGTGAAATAGATGGCCAGGAACGTGTTGTGCCAGGGGCCGTAGTTCTGCATGGACTTGATCTGCGCACGCTCAACCTTGACGGGCCCGAGCTCGATGTGCTTTTGCGAGCGCAGATCCATGAGTTCTTTCTCGTCGCTGACAGTCCGGCCTTCGAGCGTCACGGAAGCCAGTTCGTAATGGTTGGTGACGCCGCCGGACACTTCGGAAAAAGCCATGCCGCGAAAACTGTGTTCTTCCAGTTCCTTGTCCGTCGCCTTGTTCACATAGACCGCGCTTTCAAAATGGCCGTCGGCGAATTTCCCGTCCGTCAGCTTGATCTCGTAGTGAATCCATTTGTCGTGGTATTCATACATCTTCACGCACAGGAACGTCAGGGCGAGCGCAATGGTGCACGCGTGGAAGAATTTGAATTTGCTAAACTGCCCGACTTTGCACGCGACCCACGCGAGCAGCGTTGTGATGGCGGAGAGCGCAAGGATGACGGTGTTCAGCGTGCCGAGCCAGACGTTGAGCCAGCCGTGCGGCCATTCGCCCTGCGGGGCGCCGACGCGCAACAGGACATAAGCGGAAAAAAGCCCGCCGAAGAGCATGACTTCGGAGGCCAGAAAAAGCCAGATGCCAAGTTTGGCGTTGTAGAGGCCCGTGTCCGGACGGGGCTTGGAGGTGTAGGGGATTTCCATGAATGAGTTAGTGCGCGGCGGCCATGGGTTTCGGCGCGGCGCCGTTTTCGGGTTCGTTTTGCGGGGTGAAATCGGTGGCGTGGCCGGGCATGCTGTATTCGTAAGGGCCGCGATAGACGTGCATCTCGTGCTCAAAATTGCCGTGCGGCGGCGGCGTGGGCGTCTGCCAGTCAAGCGTGGTGGCGTCCCACGGATTATCGCTCTTCACTTTCTCACCGTGCTTGATGCTCCAAAAAACATTGATGATGAACGGAATTTGCACGAGTCCCAGGCACAGGGCGCCGATGAGAATGCCTTGATGGAGTTCCATGATGTTGCCGCTCAGGCCGCCGATGACTTCCGCGCCGCCGCGGGCGTTGACCGCCGCCGAATAGTTCGCGCCACCGTCCGACATGCGCCGCAGCATGCCCGCCATGCCCTGCAGGAACATCGGCATGAACACGACGTTCATGAACACCAGCGACCCCCAGAAATGAACACGGCCCCAGAATTCATTCATCATCCGCCCGGTCATTTTCGGATACCAATAATAAACGCCCGCGAAGAGCGCGAAAATAGTTCCCGGCGCGACGACATAGTGGAAGTGCGCAATGATGTAATACGTGTCGTGCAGATGAATATCGCTGACGTTGAAGCCGAGCGGCAGTCCCGTCAGACCGCCGATACCGAACATCGGCAGAAACGCGAGCGCGAACAGCATCGGCGTGGTGAAACGAATGGAAGCGCCCCAAAGCGACATGAAAAAACACGTCAGGATGATGACCGACGGAATCGAAATGATCATCGTGGTGGCCTGGAAGAACGTGGAAATCTTCGTGCCCATGCCCGTCAGATACATGTGATGCGCCCAGACGATGAACGACAGGAAGCCGATGGCCAGCACGGCATACACGAGCGATTTATAGCCCCAGATCGGCTTGCGCGTGTTGTTGGCGATGACTTCACAGACGATGCCCATCGCCGGCAGAATCAAAACGTAAACTTCCGGATGGCCGAGGAACCAGAACAGATGCTGCCACAGCAACGGACTGCCGCCGCCGCTGACGTTGGCCAGTTGGCCGCCCACCGCGAGGCCGGTCGGCAGGAAGAAACTCGTGTGCGCGACATTGTCCATCAACTGCATGACGGCCGCGGCTTCGAGCGGCGGAAAGGCCAGCAACAAAATGAACGCCGTCACGAATTGCGCCCAGACAAACCAGGGCAGGCGCATCCACGTCATGCCGGGCGCGCGGAGCTGGATGATGGTGGCGATGAAATTCACCGCGCCCAGCAGCGAGGAGGAGATGAGGAACACCATGCCGATGATCCAGAACAGCTGGCCGTCGGTCGGAATCGTGGTGGCCAGCGGCGAATAGGAGGTCCAGCCTGCCTGCGCCGCGCCGCCCGGGATGAAAAAGCTCACCAGCATGATCAGGCCGCCGACGAAATACGCCTGATAGCTTGCCATGTTTACGCGCGGAAACGTCATGTCCGGCGCGCCGATCATCAGCGGCACCACGTAGTTGCCGAACGCCGCGAACGCCAGCGGCACGATGCCCAGAAACACCATGATCGTCCCGTGCATCGCTCCGAATGAATTATAGAGTTCCGGCGAAATCGCCCCATGCGGCGCGACGACGGAACCCAGCACTTTTTCCAGCAGCGGGCCGAGGAACGGAACCGGAACCCCCGGATGCGCGATCTGCCAGCGCATCAGGATCATCAGGCCGAAGCCGAACAGCATGAACATCAGCGCGGTCAGGCCGTATTGGATGCCGATGGTCTTGTGGTCGGTGGAGAAAATATATTTCTCCCAGAAGCCGGGTTCATGATGCGCGTGCTCGCCATGCCCGTGATGGGCATCAGCCTCGCGAAACGGCGGAAATTGTTGAACGGTCGTTTCCATAATTTATTTCAGTTTGTCCCAGACCATCAGCGCCAGCAGCAGCGGCAGGTAAATGATGGACGCAAAAAACAGTTGCCGCGCCCGCGCCAGGGTCAGTTGCCGCGAAAACTGGATCGCACTCCACAAAAACCCCGCGCCCAGCATCAGCGCACCGGCAAGATAAATGGTTCCCGCCATTTTGAAAACAAAAGGAAACAGGCTCACCGCCAGCAGCGCGAGTGTGTTGCTGACCGCCTGCTGTGCCGTGCGCTGGCCGTCCGGGTCAATCCCCGGCAACATTTTGAAGCCGGCCTTCGCGTATTCGTCCTTGTAAATCCAGGCGATGGCGAAGAAATGCGGCAGTTGCCAGAAGAACAGAATCGCGAACAAGGCCCAGCCTTCGCTGCTCAATTCGCCGCGCGCCGCCGTCCAGCCCATCAACGGGGGCAACGCGCCGGGAACCGCGCCGATCGCCGTGTTCAGCCACGTCACGCGTTTCAGCGGCGTGTAGATGAATAGGTAGCTGACCAGCGTGACCGCGCCGATGACGCTCGTCAGCAGATTCACGGCGAGCGCGAGATAGATCAAACCGGCCACGGAACACACACCGCCGAAAATCGCCACCGTCGCCGGTTGCAGGCGGCCGGATGGCAGCGGACGGCTTTGGGTGCGGCGCATTTTGGCGTCGTAATCACGTTCGAGCCATTGATTCAACGCGGAAGCGCCGGCGGCCACGAGGGCGGTGGCGGCGAGCGTGTTGAACATCAGGGCAAAATTCATCGCCCCATTCCAGCCGAGATAAAACCCGACCAGCGTGGTCAGCAGCACGAGCGTGGTCAGCCGCGCCTTGACCAGATCGGCCAGGACCGCCGGCCAGCTTTTTTCAGCGGCGGCCGGGCTCAAGATTTCTGCGGAGATTTCTTTCATTTCACTTGTTTGCCATCATGGACGTCTGCACGCCGAACACGCCGGGCGCCTGGGTCTGGGGCAATGACACTGAACGGCCAAAACCAATAAGGCACCACAGCGCGCCTGTCACGAGCGAAAGCGCGCCGACCATCACATGGAGCGTGGTCACGTCCGCCGCTTTGTTCGACCAGATCGTCCATGCGCCCAGCCCGATCTGCACAAAAATCAATGCCAGCCAGAAGATCGCGAGCTTCGTCAGCGAATCCTTTCCGCCAAGTCGCTTCCAGGCCAGCCAGGCGCAGGCCGCGATCAAAGCGGCGATCGCCAGCGCCACGAGGCGGTGCGCCATCTGCAGATTGATCTGAAAGGCGGTAACCGGCGCTTCCTCGGTGACGGAAACGCGGCGGGCATTGTAGCTCGCGACGGCTTCGGGATTCGTGTCCGGCCAGACTTTGCCATAGGCGAGCGGGAAATCCGGGATCGCCAGACCGGCGTGCTGATGCCGCATGGTCGCCGCGATGGTGAGCTGGACAAAAATCAAGAGTGTCGTCGCCAGCGCCAGCGTTCGCAAACCCAGCGCGATGGAAAAGTTTTTTTTGTGAGCGGCCAGTTCCTTCCAAAACCGGCTGGTGAACAGTGTGAGGGCGCAGATCAAAATGAAAAACAACTGCGCGATGGTGGCGTGAAAGACGCCCAGCGAATCCATGTGCATGGTCACGCGCAGCCCGCCGAGGACGCCCTGCGCGAGGACGCCGACAAATGCGGCGACGCCAAGCCAGTGCATCCATTTGCGCGGGTCCGCCAGCCACAGCCAAACGGCGAGAATCGTTGTGAGCAGGCCGACCGCCGAGGCGAGCAGGCGATGCGTGTGTTCGTAGAAAATGCCGCCGACCCATTTGGAAATCGGAAAGGCAAACATGTTGTAGCCATACGTGTTCGGCCAGTCGGGCACGGACATGCCCGCGCCATGGCTGGTGACCAGACCGCCCAGGCCAATCAACAAAAACGTGGCCAAAGCCGTCAGCCCGGCGAACCGGAACAGCCAGGGACTCGATGTTTTGGGGGCGGATATGCTCATTCCTAAAAAAACAGCCGCTGCGTTTTTTCACAAACGCAGCGGGTATTCCGTAGCTTAAAAATTATTTGGCTTCAAAGGTGAAATTCGCGGGAACGGCGGCGTCTTTGACTTCGACGTCCAGGGTTTGGGTGCCGAGTTTGCGGTGCACCGCTTCCACGGTGTATTTGCCGGGCGGAACGTTCTTGATGGTAAATTTCCCGTCCTTGTCGCTGACCGCGAAATAGGGGCTGTCGCTGACCGTCACCCAGGCGAACATCCACGGATGCACGTCGCATTGAAATTTCAAGAACGGTTCCGGCTTGGCGAAGGTATAGGTCAAATCGGCACCGCCGGGCATTTGGACATCATTCGATTCGTTGTTGCCAGGCACGGTCGGCTTGTCATGCACGTTATGGACGCAGCTATCGGAATTTTTGACGACGATTTTCTGGCCGGTCTGCACAGCCACGATGGTCGGTATATAAAGGCAGCCTTTTTGATCAATGACCACCGGAGGCGCGCTCGCACCGGTGGATTGGCCAGTGACACCTTTCAACGAAACAATCACGTCACCCAGCTCGCCTTTGGCATTCACCGCATAAAAATGCGTCAGCGGGGCTTTGGTGTAGCTCGCGCTGCAATTCGCGTCGTCCATGATCGGCGTGATTTCCTTTTCGGCGGGCGGCGTGCCCTTAAAAGTGATGACCCCGGTGATGTCCGCGGCCTGCGTGCCCGGCACCAGTGCCATTGCCGCCAGCAATAGAAAAAGGGAGGATATTTTCATATTATTCGCATAGAAGTTAGCACCCGGAAACACCGGGTCAAGCTCTTCGTGAATTTTTTCACAAGCTCCTAAAAGGTTTGCCTGCGCCTAATCAGGAACCTGCTTTACGCAACACTTTTTCCCTTCAGAATCCGTCCGTGCGCGCGGAATTGTCCAAGCTGGTGGAAGAGTATTGGGCAAGCTTCAAACCCGGGAAGTGAAACCGCGAAATACACGAACCACACGAAATTGGGCGAAAACTCCCGGAGGATGTCTGTGAAAACTTTTCGTGTATTTTTTGTGTTTCGTGGTTAAAGCCCCTTCATTACCCGCGCCATTTCCAAGGCCGTCTGCGCCGCTTCCGTGCCGCGATTGTGCCTCCGGCCCAGGCAACGCTCCTTCGCCTGCTGCTCATTCTCCAGCAACAATACCTCGTGGATTACGGGAATCTCGTGCGTGATCTGAATCTGCGCCAGCGCGTTGCTGACCGCCTCGCCGATGTGCTGGGCGTGCGTCGTTGCGCCACGCAGGATCACGCCCAGACAAATAACCGCTGAGAGTTGAGAGTTGAGAGTTGAGAGCCGTGCCAGTTTTGCGGCGACCACGGGAATCTCATACGCGCCGGGCACCCGCACGACCACAACCTTTGCCCCGGCGCGCTTTAATTCACTCTGCGCCGCCCGCAGCATGGCGTCCACATAACGCGTGTTGTATTTGGAGGCGATGATGGCGAACGTGCCACCGCGCACCTGGATTTTTTTCGACTGGATCTTTTGAAGCATTGCGGAAATCAATTCGGCGGGTTTGTTTTTGGTTCATCGGCCGGGTTCCACTGGCCGTCGTTGGGGTCGTAAGTCGCCACGACCACGATGTCATCGCCCAGCACGGCGTGTTCCGCCGGCGTTGGAGCGGGCGGGGCCGGTGGCGGCGGCACATTCGCCGGGGTTTTGGGCGTCACCACGGTTTCTTCGTCGCTGTGACGCGCGGCCTCCATGAGCAGCATTTCCCAGCCGCTTTGCACGGTGCGTTGCGGCGGCGCTTTGAACGGCTTTAATTCGAATTCCCCGCCGGCGAGCGACAGCAGCCGGTTGAAGGCTTTCTCGCCGGTCAGCATGCCCACGGCGGCGTGCGTGACCACGCCGGCCTCGATGAAAATCTGGCCGAGCATCTGCTGGTTGCGGATCTCCAGGATCGAGGAATGCCGCGCGATGCATTCCATCTGAATGACTTCCTGCAGGTTCACCTGCCGCAACGTGCCGCTGAACCCTTCGCGATGCGTCCACGAAACGAGGTCGTTCAGCATGTTGAAAACCATCTTGATGCCCTCGGGCGAAACCGGTTTCTCGATGAACAGTTCCGCGCCGCCGGCCAGGCACGCGGCGCGGTGGGCATCATTGGCCTTGCCGGTCATGACGACGATCTTCAGGCCCGGATAACGCCGGCCGATGACGCCGAGCAACTGGAGGCCGTCCACCATCGGCATGACGATGTCCAGCACGACAAGATCAATCGTGTGCTGCTGCAGGATGGCCAGCGCGCGGTCGGCGGAAGGCGCGGTGTGGATCTCCCACACCTGATTCGACAAGGCCAGGCACAGCTCGGTGAACGATTCGAGGAACGCAAGGCTGTCGTCCACGAACAGCACCTGATATTTTTTGACCGGCCCGCCGGCGGATTCCGCCGGCGCGGCGGGTTTGGTTTCAGCGCCGGGAGCGGGTCTGCCGGGCTCCGCCGGCTTCGTCGCGCCCGGCGCGGTTTTGGCCGCCAGCAATTTGCTCGTGAACGAGCCGCCGGACGTCTCCGCCGGGGCCGAGGCTTCAAGGCGCAATTCGACTTCGCCGACGCGCAACGTCTGGCCCAGCTTCACGACGCCTTCGGAAACTTTCTTGCCGTCCACGAACGTGCCGTTGGTGGATTGCAGGTCGCGGACGATGAGTTCGTCGCCGCGCAGCCGGACTTCGCAATGCCGGCCGGAGACCGACGCGTCGCCGATCTGGAACACATTGCCATCGTGCCGGCCGATGGTGACCCATTTCTCGCCCAGTTCATGGGCCATGGCGGTCAAAGTTCGGTTGAGGACGACCAGTTTGGGCATGACGCTTAATGAAACAATCGCCATCCGCCATTGTCAATCGCGACGATGGCGAAGATGCCGACGATGGCGCGAGTTCCGTTGGTTTTGATGGGTTTTGACATGCTGATATTATTGTTTTCTTCCAAAATTCTTCACCTCATCAAACCAGAACGGTTTCCCTTTTGAAAAAGAGATAAACACATTGCAATCGTTGCCTTCGGCGACAACTAGCGCATCGTTAATTTCATCAAATGGAACCGTTGCCCAAAATGTTTTGAATTCGCTTTCGGTTGGAAGTCGAAATTTGAGGTTTCCGTTTTTTGAAATTAATACCGCAAGCGCGGCCCTAAAATTCGCCGCTTCAGTTTCGCCCTGAATCAATGCAGCGGGCAATTCTTGCGTCTTCCCGTTCGCCAGTGGAATTTTGCAAACAGTTTTTGCTCGCGGCGGCGTATAAAAAAATGGCGAATCTTTGAGCAAATGCCAAAGTCCCGGACCGCACATGCAGGGTGGAGAGATCATTGTGGCAAGCAGGTTTGTATCTGGCAGGAATCTCCCCTGTAAACTTTTCCTGGCAGTTTCAAACTGTTGATTTGTCACCGTGTATTTTGCCCCTTTCGGCAAATGAAAATCCAACCTGGCTGAATTTGTATTTTGCGCGCCGCAATTCAATGCCGCGTAAATCAACCAAAGAATCAGCAAGCCCCGTTTCATGATTTGATTATGCATCACAACAAATGCCCCATCTTCTCGCGCTTGGCTTTCAGATATTTTTCGTTGTGTGGGTTGGCCTTAACACGAATGGGCACCTGCTCGACAATTTTCAGGCCGTAGCCCTCCAGCCCGACGACTTTTTTCGGATTGTTCGTCAGCAGCCGGATGGTTTTCAGGCCGAGGTCGCAGAGAATTTGTGCGCCGAGGCCGTATTCGCGCAGGTCCATGCCGTAGCCGAGTTTTTCGTTCGCCTCCACGGTGTCGAGGCCCTGCTCCTGCAATTTGTAGGCTTGGATCTTTGGCGCGAGCCCGATGCCCCGGCCTTCCTGCCGCATATACAGGATCACGCCGCAACCCTCGTCGGACACCTGCCGCATGGCTTGGTGCAGTTGTGGCCCGCAATCGCAGCGGCGCGAGCCGAACACGTCGCCGGTCAGACATTCGCTGTGGACGCGCACCAGCACTTTCGATTTGCCGGCCACATCGCCGCGCACGAGCGCGAGGTGATGCTTGCCGTCGAGTTTGGAGCGGTAAAGGTGCAGGGCGAATTCGCCGTAATCGGTCGGCATCTGCACGACTTCGATGTGCTCGACCAGTTTTTCGCGCGTGCGGCGGTATTCGATCAGCGCGGCGATGGTGCAGATCTTCAGTTTGTGTTTCCTGGCAAACTTCAGCAACGCCGGCAAACGCGCCATCGTACCATCGTCATTCATGATCTCGCAGATGACGCCGATGGAGCGGCAGCCGGAAAGATGCACCAGGTCCACGGCGGCCTCGGTGTGGCCGGCGCGTTGCAGCACGCCGCCGGCGCGGGCGCGCAGCGGGAAAATGTGGCCGGGCTGGACCAGATCATCCGGCACGGCGGTGGGCGAGGCCATGTGGAGAATCGTCTTCGCGCGGTCGGCGGCGCTGATACCGCTGCCGATGCCGTGCGCGGCGTCCACGCTCACCTGGAAATCGGTGCGGAAACTTTCGCGATTGTGCTGCACCATGCGGTCCACGCCGAGTTGTTGCAACCGTTCGCCCGTGGTCGGCACGCAGATGAGGCCGCGCCCGAACTTGGCCATGAAATTCACGGCGGCGGGCGTGACGTGTTGCGCGGCCATGACGAGATCGCCCTCGTTCTCGCGGTCGGCGTCGTCCACCACGATGACCATTTTGCCTTTGCGGAGGTCGGCGATGACGGATTCGATGGGATCAAACGTTTTTTTCATTCAGCGTGTTCAGCGTAACCTTTTGCCGCGCGAATTCCAGCCGATTCAGTTCAATGCGAACGTAGCGGCTTTCGGTAGAAAGCTGGACAATTCTAATTCAACAGAATGCGGCGGTCTGCCGACCGCCGCCACGGGGAGCGGTATTTCTCCTTGCAATTTCGCTGGCGCGGCGCGGCGGCGAGTCGTAGTTTCGTGGCCTGATTATGTCATCCGTCCCGCAAAAAATTGGTGACCCGCAAAACCCTCCCGTGTGGAATGCCGCGCTGGCGTCCCCGGAGCAAATGCAACGGCTCGACCGGCTGGCGAATCTGGGAATGCTTTCGGCGGGCATGGCGCACGAGATCAAGAATGGCATGGTGGCCATCCAGACCTTCGTGGATCTGCTGCTGGAAAAAAACCAGGACGCGGAACTGGGCGAAGTGGTCCGGCACGAATTGAAGCGCATCAACGCCATCACCACGCAGATGTTGCGGATTGGCGCACCCAACCACGCGGCCTTCCAGACCGTGCGCGTCCACGAGGTGCTGGATCATTCGCTGCGCCTCTTGCAGCCGCAGATCAGCGTCAAGCTGATCACCCTTGAAAAGCATTATCATTCCGACACCGACGCGGTGCTGGGCGACGACGCGCAGTTGCAGCAGGTGTTCATGAACCTGCTGCTGAATGCGCTGGAAGCGATGGGGCTGAACGGCACCTTGACCATCACCACGGAGGTGATGGCCGGCGAAAATGGCACGCGGAGTTTGCAGGTTCAGATCCAGGACACGGGCGTGGGCATCAAGCCGGAAAATCTCGAACACCTGTTCGTCCCCTTTTTCACCACCAAGCGGAACGGCACCGGTCTGGGGCTGGCGATCTCCCATCGCATCGTGCAGGAACACCGCGGCACCATCTCGGTGCGGAGCGACCCGGGGAAATGTTCGGTGTTCAGCCTTTCATTGCCGGTTAATGCGGCGTGAATTTTTACTGCGCGAGCAGGTGATACGGGTCCACCGTGTCGTCGCCGACGTGGCGGCTGGGCGAGGCTTTGAGCGAGAAGGTGAAGGCGAAGGTGTAATCCGTCGGGCCGGTGCTGTTGTCCAGCACGCGGAACGTCAGCGCGGCGGTCCAGCTCCGCATGTCGCGATAGAGCGTGTAATACTGCTGTTGCAAACGGCCGTCGTCGGCGTTGAAATTTTCCGTGGCGCGCAAGCCCCAGTTGTCATCCAGGCGGTAAAACGCCGTGGTGGTGACGTAATTCGCGCCGGACGTGAAGCCGTCAACCCCGTTGCGCAAATACCAGTAGCCGACACCCCAACTCCAGCGCTCGTTGGGCATGAAGGTGAGCTGGTCATAGGCGAAATTAAGGTCGCTGTTGTTCACGTCAAAGCGCGACTGGGATTCCCACGTGACCCACGAGCGTGGCTTGAATTTGAACTCGGAGTATAGGTCGCTGAACGTCTGCTGCGGGCTGAACGGTTCGTCGAGGTTGTTCGGGTTGCTGCTGGGGTCGAGCCGCCAGTCTATCATGAGATTCCAGTCGAGTAGATTGTCAATCTGCCCATCGCGTTTCGTCTGGAGCGTGTTGTGCAGGCCGAGGCGGATCACGTTCTCGCTGTCAATCGAATCCAGGTTGTTGTAGTCGGGAAACTGCACCGGCAGCAGCAGCAGGCTGGGCAGCGCAGAATCGAACTGCGGCAGTTGCGACGGCGCCTTGCTGGGGTTCGGCACAAACACGTAGTTCGCCGATGGCTCGATGACGTGGCGCAGCCCGTCCACGTCCCAGAAAGAACTCTTCACGCCCGGCCAGAGTTGGGACGCCTTGAAGGACGCGCCGACGCCGGTGTTGAAGACTCCGCGCCAGGCTTCGCTGTTGGTGCCGCCGGGTCCGGATTCGGAGGTGTAATAAGTCATCCGTCCTCCGACGTTCGGGGTGATGTTCAGCCAGTTAAAAAACGTCCACGGCAGGACCAGTTGATGAAAGGTGTCCATGCGGCCGGCGGAATAGGCGGGCGGTGTCGGACCGTTGGTGTTCGCGAAATACATCTTGTAATAACCCGCCGAACTCTGGCTGTCGTAATAGACCGGCGTGTTCAGAACCTGCTGGCGGTAACCGGTGAGGCGCACGTCGGGCAGGCGTTCGACCTGGTCAAAGAAATTGTTCAATTGCGGTGTGGTCAACGCGTCCAGGCTCCAGTTGTTCCAGTATTTATTCTGCTCGAAGAACGTGTTCGGCTGGGGATTCTGCAGGTAGTCGCTTTCAAAGAAATCATGCTCCAGATACGCGTCGCTTTGATAGTTCACGAGCGCCTTGAGGTTCAGGTTGGTGGCGGGCGTTGCCTGCCAGCCCAAATAGACGCGCTGCCGGTTTTCGGTCGGGGGGCCGAAATCCGGCAGGCCGTTGGTGCCGGCGTTCTGGTCGTGGTCATGCGTGTAATAATATTTGAACGTCGCGTTGCCCCACTGCCCGAGATGCAGGTCCACGTCCGGCCCCAGCCCGATGCCGCGTTTCTCGCGGTAATCCAGATGCAGCCTGCCGTCGATCGCATCGTTCAGCCACCAGGTGTAAGTGTTCAGGATGAACGGCCCGTAGGTGGTGCGGTCGCCGGCGGTGAAGGTCCAGTTGTTCGCGTGCGGCCCGATGTTGCGCCGGTAATACGGCAAATAAAACACCGGCACTTTTTCCACGAACACCACGGCGTTCCACATCTCGATGTATTTTTCGGGAATGATCTTGATGCGGCTGGCGCGGATGTAGGTCGCCGGATTTTTCACATCATCGCTCGTCGCCAGGGCATGACGGGCGTTGTAAGTCTGGTTGGTGATGTCGCCTTGCAGATTTTTGCCCGTCGTGAACGTCGGCGGTTTGCCGGAGCGGAACTGTTCGCTCACCATCTGATGCGTCTTGAAATTATAGCGGATATGGTCGCCCGTCCAGAGCTGGTCGCCCTGCTCGATGCGCACATGCCCGTCGGCCATTGCGTCGCCGGTGTCGCGGTTCACCGAGGCGCTGTCCGCGGTGAGCACGATCCCGCCGTAACGGATGCAAATGCCATTGGTGCCGGAGGCCGTGTTGCCGTTCGGGTCGAATTCAATCTCGCCGACCGGCGATCCGGGGATGATTTGGCTGAGCGCCCAGATTTCCCACTGCGGCTGTTCCTGCGCCCAGACCGCCAGCGGAAGAATCGCGAACAGCAAGGCGAGCGCGGCGATGGCGAGCCTTCGCCACGCTGGAGTGCCGACCACCGCGGATTCATGCGGGTCGCGGCGACTTTTGGTTTGCGCGCGTGCAATGCCGGCTACGGCCACGCAGGCGGGAAATTTTCTCATCAAGCTGGGCCAATTAAACAGAACGCTTCCCGATAGCCAAGCGAGTTTTCAGACAAGAAACCGCAGCGAGATGAGGGGAAAGGCGCTTCAACCACGGATGGACACGGATAAACACGGATAAACGCGGATGAAAATTTATTCAGCGCCTATTCCAGTTCAGTTATCCGTGTCCATCTGTGTCCATCCGTGGTTAATATTATTTCTTCGTGTCTTGAAGGTTAATGATTTTGCGGCCAGAACGCGAAGGCCACCGCGGCGAGGATGCACAGGAAGGCTGCGATATGATTCCACGCCGGCCAAGTCTTGAAATAAAAGAACGCGAACACCACGAACACGGCCAGCGTGATGACCTCCTGGATGATCTTCAACTGATAAGGCGAGTAAGTGTTGCTGCCCCAGCGATTGGCCGGCACTTGCAGCAGGTATTCAAAGAACGCAATGCCCCAGCTCACCAGGATGACGATGAGCAGCGGCTTGCCTTTGAATTTCAAATGGCCGTACCACGCGAACGTCATGAAAATGTTCGAGAGCGTCAGCAACACGATGGGCAGCCAGCGGGATGAAGTAATATCCATGCCGGAGAAAATGAATTCACGGGCCAAAGGAGTCAAATCGGAATGTCGTTATTTCGAGGCAAAACGAATAGAGCTATCTGTTTGACGTTCAATTCGACATAGCATAAAAACAACTATCAAAATCAAGTACTGTCGAAGCGGGGTAAACGGTATATTGAATCTTTTATGAAAAGCAGGGTTTATCACTTTTTAATTGTGCACTTGCTGTGCCTCGTAGCCACCCACCTGCACGCGCAAACTATTTTTATCCTCTCCTCATCGCCGGGCGTGAGCACTTACCCTAATTTTGTCTGTGCGGCGGATGTCAACGGAGATGGGAAGGTGGATTTGATCAGTGAGAACGAGGGTGGTGGAGGGGGCAACATGAGAGTATTGACGAATAATGGGAGTGGTAGTTTCATACTTGCCTCATCGCCGTCCACCATGGGTAGTTCTTTTTTTCTTACGGCGGCGGACATCAATTGTGACGGCAAAGTAGATTTGATATATACGATCGACAATAGTATTCCGGCTCTTGGGGTACTGACTAACAACGGTAGCGGCGGCTTTGTAAACGCCCCTCTTTTAAGGGTCGGCACCAATCCTTTTTGGGTGGCGGCGGCAGATGTCAACGGGGACGGCAAGGTGGATTTGATCAGTGCGAATTACTGGGACCACACGCTGTCGGTGCTGACCAACAACGGCAGCGGCGGCTTTTTAACCGCCTCTACGCCAGGCGTCGGCAGCTATCCTAATTCGGTGGCGTCGGCAGATGTCAATGGGGATGGTACGATGGATTTGATCAGCGCGAATGCGTTTGACGACACACTGACAGTGCTGACCAACAACGGCAGCGGCGGCTTTGTAATCGCCTCCTCGCCCGGCGTGGGTCTCTTTCCTCGTTGCGTCATTGCGGCGGATGCCAACGGGGATGGCAAGGTGGATTTGATCAGCGCGAATTTTAAGACCAATACACTCACGGTATTGACGAACGATGGGAGTGGCGAATTCGTGCTGGCTTCCTCACCCGCCGTGGGTACTTACCCTCGAACCGTCTGTGCGGCGGATGTCAACGGAGACGGCAAAGTGGATTTAATCAGCGCAAACTCCGATGAAAACACATTGACGGTATTGACGAACGACGGCCATGGTGGTTTTGTGCTCGCCGCTACTTTGGTCGTGGGATCACATCCTTGGTCAGTCACTGCGGCGGATGTCAACGGGGATGGCAAACCTGACTTGATCTGCGCGAACAGTGGTTATAACACGCTATCAGTATTGACTAATGCTTCGACTTTTCCACCCCCAACTTCTACGCCGACTTTGAACATCAATCCTTCGGGCAACAGAATGCTCGTGTCGTGGCCGTCGGCGTCGGCTGGCTGGTCGTTGCAACAGAATTCAGGTTTGACGACCGGCAATTGGTCACCCAGCGGTTACAACGGCTATGGCATTACGGACGATGGAACCAACAAGAGCCTGATTGTTTTGCCGCCTCCCGGAAGTTTGTTCTTCCGCCTGTTGCATCCCTAGCAGCGGATGTAAATCGGCCTAACATTTGTAAGAAGACGGAGCTAAAAAGCATTTGGGGCGGATTCCACAGACATCCTCACGCTGCCGGCGCTGGACCAAAAGGCCTCTTCAATTCACAACCGCACCGGAATATTCTTCTCCTTCAAAAACCGTTTCACGTCGCCGACGGTGTAGGTGCCGAAATGAAAAATGCTCGCGGCGAGGACGGCGTCGGCTTTGCCTTCCAACAACACTTCCGCCATGTGTTCCTTGCTGCCGGCGCCACCGCTGGCCACCACCGGCACGCCCACGGCTTCGCTCACGCGCCGCGTGATGACGAGGTCAAACCCGGCCTTGGTGCCATCGGCATCAATGGAGTTCAGCACAATTTCGCCCGCGCCGAGCGCCACGGCGCGCTTGGCCCATTCGATGGCGTCGAGACCGGTGTCCTTGCGGCCGCCGTGCGAGAAGACGCCCCATTTGTCCGGCGCGATTTTCTTGGCATCAATCGAGACGACGATGCACTGGCTGCCGAATTTCTCCGCGCCTTCGCGGATGAGCTCGGGCCGGGCCAGCGCGCTCGAGTTGATGGAAATCTTGTCCGCGCCGGCTCGGAGCATCGTGAACATGTCGTCCACGGACTTGATGCCGCCGCCCACGGTGAGGGGCATGAAACATTGATCGGCGGCACGTTCGATGACGTCCACCATCGTGCCGCGGCCGTGCGCGGTGGCGGTGATGTCGAAGAACACCATTTCGTCCGCGCCCTGTTCGTTGTAGCGGAGCGCGAGTTCCACGGGGTCACCGACGTTGCGCAGGCCGCCTTTCTCGGCGACGCCGAACTGGACGCCGCGGGTGACCTGGCCGTCGTGGACGTCGAGACACGGAATGACACGTTTTGCAATCACGCGGACATTGAAGCGGCAGCCGGGGCGGATGGCAAATGATTCTATTCAAGGAAAATGGCGCGGCCGCCGCCGACTGGTTTTTTATTTGAATAAATACCGCATTGTAACTGTCTGGTTACTTGAGCGACGGGCCGCTTTTTAGTATTATCCATGAAAACCCGACTTTTGATTTTGACGGTGGCGGGCGCGGCGGTGTTGCTGTCCGGCTGCCTGAATCCCGACGGCACCCAGAACAACACCGGTTCCGGCGCGGTGATTGGCGGCGCGGTGGGGGCGATTACCGGGGCGGCCATCGGCGGACCGCGGCATGGCGGCGCGGGCGCGGTGATTGGCGCGGGCGCGGGCGCGGGCGGCGGTGGCCTGATCGGCTACTCGATGGATCGGGAACAGCAGGGGCGGCTGCGCCAGCAGGCACCGGTCACTTATACGAAGATGGATCAGGGCCGGCCGTTAAGCGTTGCGGACGTCATGGCCCTGGCGAAAGCTGGCATCAGCGAAGACGTGATCATCAGTCAAATCCAGAATTCACACACCGTTTATCATTTGAGCGCGACAGACATTATTGACCTGCGCGATTCCGGCGTGCCGGACCCGGTGGTGAATTACATGATCAACACGCCGAATACGGTCGCGAGCAGTCCACCACCGACCGTCACCGTGGTTCAACCGCCGCCGCCGCCGCCGGTGGAAACAGCAGTCGTCACGCCTGTTCCAGGCTATGTCTGGATTGCCGGTGAATGGGTTTGGGGAGGTGCCAGCTGGGTTTGGGTCGCAGGGCATTGGGGTCATCCACCGTATCCGCACGCGGTTTGGATCTCCGGCCGACGCTGGCATGATGCCTATGGCTGGCACTATGATCGGGGCCACTGGCATTAAATTTTCCGGCGGGAACCCGGTCTGGTTTGTGCCGCCGAAATCCATCGCGATGCCATTGTGCTGACGGGCAGAATTATCTTGACGCATAATGACAACGATTTAAGGTTGCGTTAACGGGCAAAGTCACTCCAAACCAAAAAACTGTTATGAAGTTCCATCGCAAAATTTCGACCGGTCTGGCGTGGTTATCCGCTGTCTTGATGGTTGCCGGCTGCGGCACCAGTCACACCAGTCCCTATCAACCGGGGCCGGTCGCGGGACAGGCCGTCGGCTACGGCGTCGGCACGGTGGCGGGCAACGTCGCGGGCTTTGGCGTCGGTGCGGTGCAGGGAACCGCGAGCGGCATCGGCAATACATTCAATCCGGATTATCACATGGTGCGGTACTGGCGCACGGAAACCACGCCGGACGGGCGCACGATCCAGGTGCCTTACGATATTTTGGTGGATCAATACGGCCGGCCTTCCCACATGCCGGCTCCGACGTGGAATCCCGCCCCGCCGCCAATCGCCCCGGCGACGACCAACAGCCCGGCCAAATAATTTATCCGTCCTCGCATCCTAACTATGAAAATCTTCTCTGCTGTTCTACTGGCCGCTGGGTGGTTGACCGCGGGACAAGCATCGCTCAAGGCTCAACCCAGTTCGATTGAAACCCCGGCTAATCTGAAGGGCTCCACCGAGCAGACAGTGGTGGTTGTGGAACGCACCATCACCGAAAAAACAAATGTATATCAGGCGACCAACCCTAATACATCTCTACGCAAAATCGCCATCATTGTGGAAAACCGCGCGGGCCCGCAATTCAATGACAAGGTGCCGGTGTTGGAAGATCTGGTGGCCAGCCGCGTCGCCGGCAAGGGCTATTCGGTCATCAGTCGTGATGTCACCATCAACGGGCTGAAATCGTATTCCACGGCGGGCATCAACGTGTCTGCGCAAACCGGCGTGAACGCCAATGCGGGCGCGGCTTCGGCGCAAAATTCCACGGCGACCGGTTCGGCGAAAGTGAACACCGCCCAGGGCGTCGCCTTGCGCGCGAAGGACACGACCGATGTGACCGATCCGGGTTCGGCTTCCCTGGAGATGGGCCGCAAGGATTCGGCGCAGATCAGTGCCATGCAGCAACAGTCTCAAAAATCTTCCGGCAACGGCTCCGCGTCCGTGGACGTGTCCCGGTCGGATTCCATGCAGGTCTCCGCGACGCCCGAGACGACCAAGCTGGATCAGGCGCTGAGCGACAACACCTCGGCGCTCCGCCTCGCGCAGAATCTCGGGGCGGATTACATTTTGATCCCGGCCATCACGAGCTTTGGCACCGAAAAGAGGAATTACAACGGCAACGGCATCGCCACCGTCAACACGACGTATAAACTGCGCGTCAGCTATAAGATCGTGGAGGCGAACGAAGGCGGCGCAGTGCGCGGCAGCACGGTGCTGGCCGAGAAGAATTTCCGCGACAGTGGTGATTTGAAAACGGACAGCAGCGACGTGATCAATGACTTGCTGGATGACGCCGCCGACCAACTGGCCGACGCCATTGTGACGAGTGCGAAGGCGTTGCCCACGGAAGTGGCCAAGGCGAACATGGTGACGTTCCACGTGGCCTGCTCGATGACCGACCCGCGCCAGCAGCCCATCATGGTTTCCGCGATCGGCGTTTCGGCGGACAACAAACTGGTGACGAGCCAGCCCGTTCCCGTGCAGGCGATGGATGTGACGGTGGAAGTGGATGGCGTGGCCATCGGCTCCGCGCCGGGTGATTTCAAGAGCCGCCCCGGCCTGCACAAGTTAAGTCTGTCACGCGAAGGCTTCGATACCTGGTCGCGCACCGTGAATCTTTACGAGGGCCAGAAGCTGAACGTGGCCTTGCAGATGAGCGTGGCGGGTTATGCGCGTTGGAAAGAAACGACGGATTTCCTGTCGACGATTGACAACAACCGCAAGCTGACCGACGCGGAAGTGAACCGGATCAACGGCGTCGCCGAATTTTTCAAGAACAGCCATTACCGCGTGGACACCAAGGAAAACGTCAAAGTTTACAAAAGCCTCTATTAATTTATATCCAACCCAGAAACTGCCATGAAAAAAACCTCCCTCGTTAAAGTTGTTCTGGCTTTGTTTGCCGCCGCGTGGCTGCCCGCGCTGGCTTTCGCCCAGGATGCCGGTGGCAAGTCCACCCTCGCCATTTCCTCCATCAAACCAACGCCGTCACTGGATGCTTCGTTGAAGCCGGACAAAAAACAGGAGCTGGGGCGCATTCTTGAATCGCTCGACAGCCAGTTGATTGACCGCGTCAATGCCACGCGAAAATTCGACCTCGTCGGCCGCAGCGATCTGAACGACGTCATGAAGGAGCAGGACCTCGGCGCCTCCGGCAACGTGGACGCCAAGACCGCCGCAAAAGCCGGCAAGCTCACCGGCGCGAAGTATCTGGTCGTGGCGACGGTGGATGATTTTCAGGATTACGTCGAGACGGCCACGTTTGAAGGCACGGGGCGCAGCTCGACCAAGCGCGTTTTCCGTTTCTCGGTGGTCGCGAAGATTTATGATTCGACCACGGGCAAATTGCTGGAATCGGCGAATCTCCAGACGGGCAATGACGCCTTCAAAAGCATCACCGAAAACCGAAGCTACTCGGTCAAGGATGGTAATCTGACGGACGAAATGATGGTGGCCGTCTCGCGCGACATGGCGCAGAAGATCGCCAACCGCCTGGCGGACGTGATTTTCCCGGCGAAAATCATCGCCAAGCGCGACAAGGAAGTGACGATCAACCGCGGCGAAGGCGGCGGCGTGGCGATCGGGGATACGTTCAATGTTTATGCGCTGGGCGAGGAGTTGATTGACCCGGACACCAAGGAATCGCTCGGTCGGGAAGAGGTGAAAGTGGGCAAGGTGAAGATCACCCAGGTGAACCCCAAGACCTCCACGGCGGACATTTTGGACGACACGGGCGTTGACAAAGGCGCGGTGCTGCGCAAACCGCAATGACCGTGTTGTTGGACCGCTGTAAGCCGCCAATTCATCACAAGGAATCCGCTTGAAACTGACCAGAAAAATCGCAGGTAAACCCTGCCTCCGCGCGTTGATGATCGCCCTGGTTGCCGGATTTCTGGCGACCGGCTGCAAGACTTACGACGAAAAAAACACGGCCGCCAAATACTGGCATCAAGGAAATGTGACGAACGCCCTGGTTCAAGCCAACAAGAATGCCGAGAAGAATGCCGACAACAAGGATACCGTCATCTGGCGGCTGGAGCAGGGTGCGATTTTGCGCGCCAACGGCCAGTATGAAGACAGCAACAAGGCTTTTGATCAGGCGCAGGCAAAAATTGACGACTACCAAGAGAAGGCCAAGGTCCGGGTCGGGCAGGAAACCGGCGCGTTGTTGTCCAATCAGGCGGAACTGGATTATGAAGGCCGTTCCTACGACGGCATCATGCTGAACACCTACAAGGCGCTCAATTATCTGGAACTGGGCGAACCGGACAAGGCCCGGCCGGAACTGATCCGTGCTTATCAGCGTCAGAAGGATGCGGTCGAGGAGAACAAGAAGCGCATCGAAAAAGTTCAGGAGGAAGCCGCGAAAAGCAAGGACAAGGAGACGATGGACAAGGCGGCGAATGATCCGGGGTTGCAAGCGCAAATCCAAAACGCATCTACAAACCTTAACAGCCTCAAGGCCTATACTGATTACGTCAATCCGTTCACCGTTTATCTCGACGGTTTGTTTTTCATGGCCGATGCCGCCGATGGTTCGGACCTGGAACGGGCCCGGAAATCATTCGAGCGCGTCGTCGGGTTCGCGCCCGACAACACTTATGTCAAAGAGGATCTGGCCACCGTGGACCGCCTGATCAACGGCCAGCCGCTGGCACCGACGGTTTATGTGATTTTTGAGACCGGGTGCGCGCCCGTCCGCGACCAGCTTCGCATCAGTGTTCCGATCATCGTCACCAAAGTTTCCTACATCGGCGCGGCTTTCCCCACGCTCAAGCCGCACGGGAATTATGCCCCCAGCCTGACCGTGACGGCCGGCGGCACCAGCGCAACCACGGCTCTGGTCGCCGACATGGACAGCGTCATCGGCCTTGATTTCAAAAATGAAATGCCCATCGTCATCACCAAGACGATTGCGTCCGCCGTCGTCAAGGGCGTGGCAGCCTATGCTGCGAATCAGGCCGCCGGGCAGCAAAATTCGTGGGCCGGTCTGGCCATGCAAATCAGCACCGCCGTTTACCAGGCTGCCGTCAATATCGCCGACGAACGCACCTGGACGACGCTGCCAAAAGAATTTCAGGTCTGCCACATCGCCACGCCACCGGATAGAAAAATTGAATTAAAAACGCCCGATGGACGTCAAACAATGCCAGTGACAATCATTGATGGCACAGTTAATCTGCTTTACGTTAAATCCATAACTGCCACCAGTCCGTTGCTGGTGAGCCAAATCAAATTAAAATGACAAAACAAATTTTTCGCCCGCTCCTGGCCGTTGGTCTGTCTGCCGGTTTGCTGGCCGGCTCCGGCTGCAAAACCTCGGTGAACTCCGTTGAAAACGCGCAGAAAAGCGGTCAGCGCGAAATGGTTTCCGATTCGCGTGTGATCACCGATGGCAGCCTCGCAAAAAAAGTTTCCATCGTCGGCGTCAACCAGACCATGACGCCAGGCGGCTTGCTCAAGGTGCAGGTCGAACTGCTGAACAAGACCCGCTCCTATCAAGCCTTCAACTACCGCTTTGAATGGTTTGACGCCAGCGGCATGCAGATGAACTCCCTGTCCACGGCAGTCGTCGGCAGCACGATCGAGGGCAAGGAAAGCAAATTCATCTCTGCCGTGGCACCCACGTCTGCGTGCAAGGATTTCCGTCTGAAGCTCGTTGAAAATTAATTCCCTTAACCGAAACATTCCCATGAAAAAGACCATTATTTTACCCATCCTGGCCGCCGCCATTCCGTTTATCGGAGCGGGTTGTGCCGGCACGAACGCCCACTACGTCGAGACCGGCGACCAGCACAACGTCGTCAACCTCGGCCAGATCAACATCCAGGATTATATTCAGGCCGCGAACGACATGACGGGCAAGCTGCTCGCGTCCGGTGCATTGGACAAGGTGCCTAATCCGCCCGCCGTGCTCGCCATCAGCCGCATTGTCAATAACACCGGCAAGCAGATTGACACCGACTTGCTCACCAAGAAAATCCGCGTCGCCGTCCTCGACAGCGGCAAGGCTTTAACCACGACCACCATGGGTTTGGGCGGCACCGCGGAAGACCCGATGGCCAAGGGCCTCCAACAGGAGAACGAATTCAAGAATGACACCAAGGTGACCCGCACTCCGGATTTTACCCTGTCCGGCAAGATTATCGAGTTGACCGCCCGGGTCAGCGATACCCGCCAGTCCACGTATAGCTTCCAGCTTTCCCTGACCGATGCCAAGACCGGTCTGGCCGTTTGGGAAGGGGAAAAGGAAATCACCAAGCAAGGCACCCAATCCTCCGTTGGATTCTGATTGCGGCTTCAGTTTCGACGCCGGCGTGGTTGATTCCAGGCCGGCGTTTTTTATTTTCTCCCTGCCGAAACTTATTTACTTTGCGCGCGGCTAAAAATATATTCTGGGCTTGGTGGCCGATGTGGCGGAATTGGCAGACGCGCTAGACTCAAAATCTGGTATCCGTAAGGGTGTGTGGGTTCGACCCCCTCCGTCGGCACCAACTCCTGCCAGCAAGCAGACTGGGGCAGGAGTGGCTGTGGCGGGGTGAAATACAGCCGGCCTACGATCCATACTTTTCAGAAAACGCATGGCCTTCAAGCATCTTCCGAAGCAGACCCAGGGCGTTCAACTCCTCCAACGTTCGCTCGCCCGCGGACGCCTCGGCCACGCTTACCTGTTCACCGGCGACCAGTTCGATCAATTGGAACTACTCGCCCGCACGCTGGCAAAAACCCTCAACTGCCAGAACCCGGTGAAGATTGACGGTGTGGCGACTGATAGCTGCGACGACTGTTTAAGCTGCCGGAAAATTGACAACGAAACGCACGCCGACATCCATTGGGCGCGGCCGGAATCCAAATCGCGCATCGTCACCGTGGACCAGATGCGCGACATGATGCAACAAATCCAACTCAAGCCAACCGAGGCTGAATACAAGGTTGCCATCATTGCGGGGGCCGATCGTTTGAACACGCAGGCCGCGAATGCTTTTCTTAAAACGCTTGAAGAACCGCCGCCGAAGTGCGTTTTGATCCTGCTCTCCACGGAGCCGGCGCGGATTCTGGAGACGATCCTGTCCCGTTGTCTGCGCCTGAATTTTTCCGGCGAGGGTGCGCGACCGCTCGATGCAGCGCAATCGGAATGGCTGGAACGCTTCGGCGCGCTCGCCGCCGGTGGACAGAAAAGCCTGCTTGGCCGTTACCGGTTGCTCGACGTGCTGCTCCAAAAACTTGGCGAAATCCGGGCGCGTGTGGGCGAAACGCTCACCGCCCGCTCGCCGCTTGAAAAATACGACGACGTTGAAAAGGGTTTGCGCGACAAGTGGGAGGATGAACTGACTGCCGCCATCGAGGCCGAATACCGTCGTCATCGCGCCGATTTGCTGTTGCTGGTCCAATGGTGGCTGCGGGATGTCTGGCTGCACACGCTCTCAGCGGGCGGTGAATTGTTGAAATACCCCGAAGTTTCCGGTGCCGAAACCGTCGCCCAGCGCATCAATTCGCGTCAGGCGTTGGAAAACCTCCAGACTCTGGAGCAAACGCAGCGGTTGTTGCATTCCAACGTGCAGGAGGCCCTCGCGCTGGAGGTCGGGCTGTTGAAATTGCATTTCTAGATTCAGGCCGCCGCCGCTAACATTTTGCGCATGAAGTCCGAGAGAAAAATCAGCGGGACGGCGTGTTACGCGCTCGTGTTCGGGCTTTTCCTCGGTCTCTGCATCTGGAAATTCGGCAACCCGGTCATCCTCGACAGCAAAATTCCAACGCCGGCATCGCCTGCTGATTTTTTGAACGACCCCTGGCCGACCCGCTGGGCAATCTGGATTTTTCTGCCCCTTGCCCTGGCCGGTGGTGCAGTGGCCTGCGTTAAACGGTTAAGCTGGCAGAGGACGCAGTGGCTTTGGCTGCTGCCGTTGCTTTGGTTCGGCTGGCAGTTGGTATCCGCCACCAGAACCTGGGACGCCAGCCTCACAGCAGCGACCCTCTGCCAATTTTTTGGCTGCGTGGCCTGTTATTTTATTGGCGCGCTGGTTTTGGGAAGCGAGCCATTACAGCGCTGGCTTTTGATCGGCGTGCTCGCGGCGTTTACTTTTTGCCTCGTGCGCGCCGTGGATCAGCGGCTGATCGAATTTCCGCAGAACCGGCAATCTCTCATCGAAGGTGAACGGTCGGGCTGGACAAATTTTCCGCCGGAAACACTTCTGGAGATGAAGCGGGAAAACGTAATCATCGCCACCAATGGTGTGGATGTGGTAAATCCCGCCATTCTGGCCAAGTTCACCAAAGGCCGTGTCAATGGCACGCTCGTTTATCCCAATGCGCTCGCCGGCGCAGTTTTATTGCTGTTTCCAGTATCACTCGTGCTCGCGTTCAAAAGCACGAAAAATCTGCGTTCGTTCATACGCGTTATCGTTATCGCGATGACATTGTTTCTGGGAATCGCCGGATTTTTCTGGACGGGGTCAAAGCTTGGCTGGCTTGTCGCCATCTTGGTTAGTGGAACGTGTTTGTCCCGGCTGAAATGGGCGCCTCGATTGAAATGGACGGCGTTGATCATGGTTCTGCTGGTTGGCTTGGTTTTTTTTGCGGTTCGATTCCAAAATTATTTTGCCGCTGGTGCCACCAGTGCCAGTGCCCGCCTCGATTATTGGCGGGCGGCGGTGCAAACAACCGCCAGGCATCCGCTATTCGGAACCGGTCCGGGCACTTTTCAACGGCCATACGCGAAACTTAAATCGCCGGAAGCAGAAATGACGCGCCTGACCCACAATGATTATCTGGAACAATTTTCAGACTCGGGAATCCCGGGCGGGATTTGTTATGCAGCTTGGATTTTGCTGGCACTGGTCATCCTCGGCCGTCGCGTCTGGAATTCCGGCAGCCCGCTGACTTTCGCGATTTTTGCTGGATTGATGGGCTGGTTCGTTCAGGGGATTGGTGAATTTAGCCTCTATGTTCCCGCTCTGGCATGGACGGCCTTTACGTTGCTGGGGGGGCATCTTGGGAAGCTCGGGAAATCAAATAGACAAGTCGGTGGCAGCAAATTAACCTTTTGACCGTAAATGAAGATTCTATTCCTCAATGGTCCCAACTTGAACCTGCTTGGCCAGCGTGAGCCGGAATTTTATGGTCGCACGACTTTGGCGGATATCGAAGCCAAAGTGCGGGAGCGCGCCGCCGAATTGAAAGTGGAGGTTGAATTTCGGCAGTCCAACTTGGAAGGCGAACTGGTCGGTTGGATTCAGCAGGCCAAGGGGAAATTTGAGGTGATAGTGATCAACGCTGCGGCCTACACGCATACAAGCATTGCGTTGCGTGATGCGATTTCGGCGGTGGGCGTGCCCGCGATTGAGATTCATCTTTCCAATGTCCACGCCCGCGAAGAGTTTCGGCATAAATCGCTGATCGCACCCGTTTGTCGTGGGCAAATAACAGGTTTCGGACATAAATCCTACATTTTAGGGCTTGAGGCAGCAGTTGACGTTAAATAATCCACTAATTGCGGTAAAATCGATGGTTTTGATGGGTTCTAAATTGATAGTTTTGATTCTTGACGATTGCCTTGGCGAACTCTAAACTGCGGCCAATCTTATGAGGATTTAGAACAGGGCTGGATTTTGGCCGCTGTTTTGAGGGATAATTCTTAAAACAATTTTACTTTAACGAGAACGAACCGTGGACCTAAAAGATATTAAAGCCATCATCGATTTGATGAAGAAGAATTCCATTACGGAATTCGAATTGGAGCGGCAGGATTCAAAAATCAGACTGAAACGTGGATTGAACGGCGGTGCCCCGGCTGTTCAGTATGATGAGCCTGCTGTTGTCAGTGCCCCTCCCGCCATACAATCACTTGCGGTAGCACCCGGCAATGCGGTTCAAGTTGCGGCAACGGGTGAAATAGATATTAAATCCCCGATGATTGGGACTTTTTACCGCGCGCCTTCCCCGGAAGCGGGCAGTTATGTCGAAGTTGGCTCAGAGGTCAACGCCGACACCGTCGTTTGCATCATTGAAGCCATGAAAGTGATGAATGAGATCAAAGCCGAGGTCAAAGGCATCATCACCCAGGTGCTGGTCGAAAGCGGCAAGCCGGTGGAATTTGGCCAGCCTTTGTTCAAAGTCCGTCCGAACTGAAATTGCGGCAGCACGTCACTTGAACCCTGTCTGCTTTCGTTGAAAGCCCATGTTTGAAAAAATTCTGGTCGCCAATCGCGGTGAAATTGCCGTCCGCATCATCCGCGCCTGCAAAGAGCTGAACATCCGCACCGTGGCGGTCTATTCGGAGGTGGACGCCAATTCCATGCACGTTCAGATGGCGGACGAGGCGATTTGTATCGGTAAAGCCCCGGCGTCTGAAAGCTATCTCCGGATCGATCGCATCATCAGCGCGGCGGAAATTGCGGATGTGGACGCCATCCATCCGGGCTACGGTTTTCTATCCGAGAACGCCCATTTCGCCGAAGTCTGCGAAAGTTGCAACATCCGATTCATTGGTCCAAGCCCGCGGGCGATGAGCGCGCTGGAAGACAAAGCCATGAGCCGCGCACTGGCCAAAAAGGCCGGCGTGCCGACGCCACCCGGTTCCGAGGGGATTGTCGAGAATGAAAAAGAAGCACTGATCATCGCCAAGCGAATCGGTTATCCGGTGATGATCAAGGCGGTCGCCGGCGGTGGCGGCCGCGGAATGCGCGTGGCGCACAATGATATTTCGCTCGTCAAAGGTTATCACACGGCTCGCACCGAGGCGGAAAAAGCTTTCGGCAATTCGAATGTTTACATCGAGAAGTTCATTGAGAACCCGCACCATATCGAATTCCAGATTCTTGGCGACAACAAGGGCCACATCATTCATCTGGGTGAACGCGACTGCTCGGTGCAGCGCCGCAACCAGAAACTGATTGAAGAATCGCCATCCCCGTTGCTGGAGAATAAATTCCGCAAGCTGCGCGATAAAATCGGCAAAGCCGCCGTCCGGATCGCCGAGGCTGCCCGTTACACGAATGCCGGAACGGTTGAGTTCATCGTGGACAACGACGGCAATTTCTATTTCCTCGAAGTCAACAAGCGTATCCAGGTGGAGCATCCGGTTACCGAAGAGGTCACGGGCATTGATTTGGTGCGTTACCAGATATTGATCGCGGCGGGCGAGTCGCTCCAGCACTCGCAGGGTGACATCCAGATGAAAGGGCACGCCATCGAGTGCCGCATCAACGCCGAAGATCCGTTCGATGATTTTCGTCCCAGCCCCGGCCGGTTGGAAATGTATTATCAGCCCGGCGGTCGCGGCGTGCGCGTGGATACGCATGCGTATGCCGGCTACACGATTCCGCCGACCTATGATTCAATGATCGGCAAGCTGATCACCTTCGGCAAGGACCGGCGCGAAGCCATTGACCGCATGAGCTGTGCGCTCGGTGAATACATGGTCACCGGCATCAAGACGACCATTTCCTTTCAACAGGCCATCATGCAGGATCCGAATTTCCGGCGCGGGGTCTATTCCACCGCTTTTGTCGAGCAGCTGCTCGGGGGCGCACGCCGGGAACTGATCGAGGAAAAAACTTGAGCCGGCCATCAACCAACACCTCTTACCGGACTGATGGATTCCACCAGTCCGGTTTTTCTTTTCAGAAATAAATTTGACAGTCGCCGGGCGAACCTTATCTTCAGAATCAAACTTATGGCCGATATTCCTCCAATCAATCCGGGCGCACCCACCGGCGCTGAGCCGATGAAAAAATCCACCGGCCGGGTTCAGCCCAAAAAAGAAACCGTCCGGATCAATTTGCCGCCGAAACCGACGGCGGCTCCGACCATCAAGTTGCCGACTTTGCCGCCCGGCGGCCCGACCGGCGCCTCCAGTGGCGCTCCCATGGCCGCCCCCGCGCCACCGGCGCCCGGCGCTCCTCCCCTGCGGAGTTCAGCCGCACCCGCCGCCGCCGCACGCACTGCCGCCGCCGCACCCGCCGCGGCCACCACGGCCGCTCCCCGCAGGCCGGCTGCTGCTCCTGCCGCTGCGACAAAGATCAGTCCGCTCGACAAAGCCCTGGCCATTGCCGCCGCCGTTCTTGGCCTGGCTGCGGTCGGTCTCACGGTCTGGATGATGATGATCCTCTCCGACGCGCTGAATTCTTAATCCCGTTTGGTCGCATTGAATTTTTGACTTATGGCATCCCCCCTGATTTCCGCGCTCACGCAGGATAATTTTGAAAAAGAAGTTCTCCAATCCACCACGCCCGTCCTCGTGGATTTCTGGGCTGAATGGTGTGGCCCCTGCAAGATGATCGCACCGCTCTTGGATGAACTGGCCGACGAATACGATGGCAAGATCAAGATCGGCAAGGTCAACATTGACGAGCAGCAGGCGCTCGCCACCAAATACGGCATTCGCGCCATCCCCACGCTGCTCTTGATCAACAAGGGCGAAGTCGCCGAACAGATGGTCGGCGCCAAGAGCAAGCGCGACCTCAAGGCCAGTCTCGACCGCGTCGCGGTTTAGTCCGGCCGCGGGCGTTATGTCGTTAACCATCACGCCCCGCCAGTTCACCCAGCGCGCCGAATTCTATCATCAGCTGTCGCAGCTGACGGCTGCCGGCATCGGCATTCTGCAGTCGTTGGAACAGCTCAAACGCAATCCGCCGGCCCGCTCCTACCGCGAACCGATTCAACGCCTGCTCAATGAACTCGGGCAAGGCCGCACATTCGCCGGGGCGCTGCAGCAGGTGGACGGATGGCTGCCGGAATTTGACATCTCCCTGATTGACGCCGGCGAACGGAGCGGCCGGCTCGACGCGTGTTTCCGTCTGCTCGCTAATTATTACACCGATCAGGCCCGTATGACCAAGCAGTTGATTTCCCAACTCCTGTATCCGGTCGGGCTCGTGCATGTTGCCGCATTGGTTTTCCTCATCATCATTCCGTTCGCCAAGTCGCAGTTCAACGCCAGTCTGCCGCTGTTGTTTATCAAAGCCGCGTTGGTGCTCTCGCCGCTTTATGTGATCACCGCCGTGATCATTTACGCCACGCAAAGCCGTCATGGCGAAAGCTGGCGCGCGCTGGTCGAATCCCTCTTGCGCTGGATCCCCCTTCTGGGCAAGGCGCGGCATTATCTCGCGCTGGCCCGGTTCGCGGCCGCCCTCGAGGCCCTCATCAGCGCCGGCGTGAACATGATTCAAGCCTGGGAACTGGCGGGCAACGCGAGTGGTATGCCGTCGGTGCGCCGCGCGGTGGTCGCCATGAAACCCTATATTGTCGCCGGGCAGACGCCCGCCGAGGAAATCCGAAAATACTCCGTGTTTCCCGACCTGTTCGCCAACCTTTACGCGAGCGGCGAAGTCAGCGGCAAGCTGGATGAAACCTTGCGCCGCCTTTACGCGCATTATCAGGAGGAGGGCACGCACAAGCTCGAGGCCTTCGCACAATGGCTGCCGCGCCTCATCTACATGATCGTCGCCGTCATGATCGCCTACTTTATCATCCAGTTTTGGGTCGGTTACTTCAACCAGATATCCACCATCACCGGCGGATTTTGATTCCGGGCTTTTAAAATTTATTTTGTCCCATGACCCTTGCTGAAATCCTGACCAACGAAGAATTGCGCCGCCACGAATTTCCCGTCGCGCGCGACAAGATTTTCCTTGGCCACGCCGGCGTCTGCCCGTTGCCGCATTGCGTCGCTGCCGCGGTTTCCGAGTGTGCCGCGCAGGGGACGCTGGGCGATCAGGAAGCCTTCATGCTCCACCGCCTGGGCGACGCGCGGAAACTCGCGGCGCAGTTGCTGAACTGCCAGCGTGAGGAGATCGCGCTCGTCGGGCCGACCTCGCTGGGCTTGAGCCTCGTCGCGTCCGGACTGAGCTTTCGCAAAGGCGACAACATCCTGATTTATCACGACGATTATCCATCGAACGTCTATCCGTGGATGGCGCTCGCTGCCAAAGGCGTGCAGGTGCGACTGATCAACACCCGCGGCCTCGGCGTCATCCGTCCGGTTGATGTGATGGGGCAGGTGGATGAAAACACGCGGCTTGTCGCGCTGGCGTCCTGCCACTTCATCAGCGGCTACCGGCTCGAACATCAGGCCATCGGAAAATATCTGCGCGGGCGCGGGATTTTATTCTGCCTCGACGCCATCCAGACGCTGGGCGCGTTTCCGACCACGGTGGAACACGTGGATTTTCTGGCCGCCGACGCGCACAAATGGCTGCTCGGTCCGTGCGGCGCGGGCGTGCTTTACGTCCGGCGCGAACTGCAGGAGAAATTGAATCCCCCCATCTACGGCTGGCATAACGTGAAGAATCCCAATTTTGTCGCGCAGGATAAAATCGAATTCCGCAACGACGCGACCAAATACGAAGCCGGCACGCACAACCTGCTCGGCATCGTCGGGTTGATCGCCTCCCTGGAACTCGTGCAGGAGATCGGCGTGGAAAACATCGCCGCCGAACTGCTCCGCAAACGCGCATTGCTCGTGCCGGCGTTGCAGGCGAAAGGCTTTACGGTTCTGAATGCGGATGCGAAGCCGGAAAATGCCAGCGGCATTGTCACCTTTTTTCAGCCGGGCAAAGACCCCTCACCCTTGCACAGAAAGCTGGCGGACGCCGGCATCATCGCGTCGCTGCGGAGCGACCGCAATGGGCAGAACTACATCCGCCTCTCACCACATTTCTACAACACGGACGCGGAATTACAGCGGGTTTTGGAACTGCTGTGAGAAATTTTAATCCCGCCGGCTGAATTCCAATATCGCCGCGCGCCACCAGGGGGCGAGCGATTCGCCGGAGCGCTGCCACGCTTGCTGGTGCAGCCAGACCATGAGCCGTTGATCGGCCATGACCAGCATCCGTTCGGCCGCGGCCAGTTTGTCCGGCCCTTCGACCAGCAACTTTTGCCCCAGTTCTTGCGCGCGATCACTGCCCGCGCCGAGCTTGGAAAATTGCTCGGCATAGACCGGGTTGAGCTGTTTCTCGCGCAACAACGAAACGTGGATGGCGTTCACGTAAGGATCCAGAATGGCCTCGGCCAGGCCGGCGTGCGTGCGCGATGGAGCCGGCTCATCGGTAAGATCGTGAATTTTCAGATGCGAACGCAAAGAGACGATTTCCGCCGGCGGCTGGGTTTCTTCCGGGGTGAGAAACAGTCCGACGCTTTTGGCCCGCGCGCCGAGGCTGCGGCGGCTCGTCAACACGCTCAGCGGAACGGACAAGACCATCCCGGACAGCACGGGTGTGAACCACCAGAACAACGACGGTTCCAGCCGCCACATGCACGCACCCCAGACGCCGCCAATCAGCGTGTGGCCCCAGTGACGTTGGATCGCATACAACCAGGTCGTGCCGTCGGCGGCGCGCTTTTGCGTCGTCCAGCCAACGCTGATGCCGAGCAGGTTGGTCAGCACGAACCGGGTGTGCCAGAGCATCAGCAGCGGCGCGTGCAAGGTGGAAAAAATCGTTTCGCCGACCACGCTCGCCGTGGCGCGCGCCAGCCCGCCGAAAGCGCGGCGACGCGGCCAGTCGTGCGCGAGGTCAATCAGGGCGAGCGCTTTGGGCAGCATGATGACGACCATGCAGATGACGAAAATCAGCAGCGCATGGGCCGTGCCGCTCAGGCCGCTCAAGAAGGGCGTGAACGCCGGGACGGGGATGTTCGAAAGTTCCGTGTATTCCTGATACCAGTAAATCCAGTTGAACGTGAGCAGAAACGCCAGCCAGAGCGGGCTGGCGAGATAGCCGCAGATGCCGAGAATCAAATGCAGCCGGCTCACGCCGCGCAATCCTTTGGTGAACAGCACGAGGGCGTGCTGCAAGTTGCCCTGGCACCAGCGGCGTTCACGCTGCGCGTTTTCGATCAACGCCTGCGGGGCTTCCTCGTAGCTGCCTTCCAGGTCGTGGGCGAACCAGACCTCCCAGTTCTCACGCGACATCAGCGCGGCCTCGACAAAATCGTGGCTCAAGATCTGGCCGCCGAACGGCTTGAGTCCGGGCAGATGCGGCAGGTCGCAGCAGAGCATGAACGGCTCGGTGCGGATGATGGCGTTGTGGCCCCAGTAATTTCCCAGGTCGAGCGCCCAGTAGTTCAGCCCGGTGATGAAGACCGGCGCATAAAGCCGGTTGGCAAATTGCTGGATGCGGCCGAACAGGGATTCCGCATTCACGAGCGCGGGAACCGTCTGGATCAATCCGACCGTCGGATGAACCTCCATCATTTTCACGAGGTCCACGAGCGTTTCGCCGCGGATGACGCTGTCGGCATCGGCGCAGATGAAGTAGCGGTAGCGCCGGCCCCAGGCGTTGAGAAAGTCGCGCACGTTGCCGCTCTTGCGGGCTTCGTTGACCAGGCGGCGGCGGTAATAAATTTTACCGAGCGCGTCGAGTTCACGGATCAGATCATACCAGCGGCGTTCCTCCTCCACCCATTTGTCCGCATTGGTCGAATCGCTCAGGATGAAAAAATCGAACCGCTCGAGCTGCCCCGTCTTTTCGAGCGATTGAAACGTCGCGCGCAAGCCTTCGTAAACGCGGACCACATCCTCGTTGTAGATCGGAAAGATGATCGCGGTGCTGGTGCCGTCAATGTTCTGGTGGCGATATTCCTTCAACCGGGTGATGCGGCGGGAATCGCGGGACATCCGCAGGAAAAATCCATACAAGCCGTGCATGCAGCCAATGGCCGTGAACAGAAACAGGACCACGAAGAGCACCAGCAGCACGGTGCGGGCCGCGGACCAGCCGGTGCGCCAGAGCAGGTCGGCGAAGATCAACGAAACCAGCCCGGTGAGCAGCAGCGCACCGGAATAAAAAACGAAGACGCGCCAGCCGCGTTCGATGCGCAAGACCGGTGTCACGTGCGGGGGTGACGATTTAGCAGGCATGACTTATTTGTGCGTCAGGATGAAAATAGCGACGAGCACCAGCGCAAGAAAGGTCCACGCCATGGCCATCCGGAAATAAGGCATCTGTCCCAGGTTGGTCAGCGTGGTGATCGGGCCGAGGTCGAGCGGACGCGGTGTCATCTTGGAAAGCTGGAAGTCGGGACCGGCGCGCAGAAACGTTTCCCGCATGGCGCTGGTGAATTCCTCCGGCCACGGGCCGGGGCGCAGGAACTGGTCCTGCCATTTACCGGGCATGTCGGCGAGGAGCAGGGCAAGCCGTCCCCGCGTGGAAAGGGTCTGGTCGGCCCGGGTGAGCGGCGATTGCAGCACTTCGGAAAACCATTCCGTCACAATGCGGTCCATCTCCTCGGCGGCAAGCAGGGTGGTCGCGACGCCGGGCTCGGCGGGGGCGCGGCGCTGGGCGCGTTCGAGCACGCGCAGGACGAGCTGGCCGAGCAGCGGTTTGTTGCGGATGCGGAGCGCATGAAAATAACTTTCCACTTTCACGTAGGCGGCATTCCACTCCACCAGCGGCCGGCCGGCCAGCTGCCCGGATTCATCCGGCAAAATCGCGGGGTTCATGGTGGACTCCATTGGTAGGTCCAGGTTTCGCTCAGGACGTTCGTCCCGGTTTGCAACGTGCAGCGCAGATCCACCGGGTCCACGTTGCCAGGCTTGGGCTGCAATTGCAGCACCACCCGCCAGGTGCCGAGGTAGGGATTGCGCAGGACGAGATTGTCGGTGATATCGGCATTGGGGCTGCAGTTCGCGATGGCCTGCGGCGGCGAGCTTTCCGGGATGCCGTCCAGTTTGGGGCCGTCGAAATCAATGACGATCCGGCGGCAGTCCTTGCGGGTCAGATCCAGGCCGACCCTTGTGGAGACGGCCTTGTTTTCCGAAAGCTTCAGGTCGGTTTCGCCCGTCCAGTAAAGCGTGTAACCGAAACGATACGGCTGCAACGGGGCGGGTTTGACCTTCGGATCCCAGAAGGCAACGATGTTGTCCAGTCCTTCAAAGGCGGAACTCAATTCCACCAGATGCAGGTTGCCGTCACCCCAGTTGCCATGCGGTTCCACCCAGACGCTCGGCACCAGATGATACGGGTTGAAGCTGTCCTGATACGCGGCGAACGAGCGCTCCCGCTGCATCAATCCGTAACCCCGGATGTTCGGCGCGGAAAAAATTTGATGGCGCATTGTTGGCGGATTATCGAGGGGCCGCCACAAGATCTCGCCGCCGTCCATGTGCATCAACAGGCCGTCGCTGTCGTGGACCTCGGAACGGTAGTCATCGGGTTTGTGTTCGGTGTTCTTCCCAAACCAGAACATGCTGGTCAGCGGCGCCAGGCCGAGGGTGGAGACGGGCATCCGCTTCGGATCCACAGCGTGCACCTTGTTCGTGTCCCGTAGATATAAAATGGCCTGAATGTCGCAGACGGTCGTATCCCCGGGGCGGATGAGAAATTCATAAGCCCCCGTGCAGCTGACACTGTCGAGAATCGCGTAGAGGCGGATTTCATTGTCATCATTGTGCGGCTTGCCCAGCCACCAGTCGGTGAAGATGGGGAATTCCTCCGGACGACCGCTTTCGCCGCAATCCAGCGCCAGCCCGCGCGCCGACTCGCCGTAGCGCTGGTCTTTGCCGAGCAGCCGGAAATAACTCGCCCCGAGAAACGCGCCCAGCTCGTCCAGTTGATTCGTCTTGTTCAAGGGATACAGCACGCGGAATCCCGCGTAACCGGTCTTGGAGGGAATCTTGTTGGCGATGTCGAGAGTGCCGTAATCAAAAAAATCCTGCACGAACCGGATCGGCTGGACATGCGTCAGCGTGAATTCATTCACATGCACCGGTTCCTGATACAGATAGCCCGGATGAAAAAACTCGATGCGGAAGGGAAGTTTGTCCGCCGTCCAGAGGGCGCGGTCACGGCGGAAACGGATCTCGCGGTATTTGTCGTAGTCGAGGCTGTCCTGCTGCAACACCTTGGGCAGGTCGGCGCGCGGCGAGTGGAACGGATGTTTCGCCCGGTCCAAAGCAAGTTTCGCGACATAGTCGAGATTGACCTCGGCAGACTCCGAGGCCACGCAGACCGACACGACCAGCAGACTTACGATTAAAACCCAACGTCCAAAGGTTTGCCACATCTTGACCAAGGAGAACCGAAAACCGGCCAATTTGCAAGTTTAGCCGGAAACAGCGGTTTCGTCCTCGTTCTCGTTCTCGGTTTTACTTGAATTTCGAGGACGAGGACGAGGAGGAAGGCATATCTTGGCCATCCGGGCGATAAACCGGCTACAGGATTTTATAGCGAACAGCTTGCGCCGGTTGTAAACTGCCGCCGCTTGAGCGAAGAAAATCCAAATCTGCCCGGCCCCGAACCGGCCGGATTGCGTCCGCGGCTGAGCGAACTGCGCGAAGCGCTGCTGCTCTTGCACAAGGCGCTGCTGGAATCGGAACGGGTCAGCTACGAGGCCACGTTCGGCAAAATCGCCTCGCCGTATCAATTTCTCCAGCTGCTCACCAGCGATCCGTGGTTTGCCTGGCTCAGCCCGATGACCAAGCTGATCGCCGCGATGGATGAACGGCTGGATGCGAAGGATCCGTTGACTGTGCTGGATGTGGAAGGATTGATCACGCAAGCCCGGATGATGCTGGTCGCAACCGAAGCCGGCGAAGGTTTTTCCCGCCATTACGACGAGGCCTTGCAACGCACGCCGGACGTCGTTCTTGCGCACGCAACGGTGGCGAAATTGCTCCGGGCACAAACTCAGTGATGTAGCGGCGCGTCGGCAGACTGCCGCAAACATATTTTCCTTTTCAGATGGCGGCTTTCTGCCGAGAAGCCGCTACGCAAATCAATCCAATGTCTGCCGGTAGCGCTTCACGCCGATCGCCAGCATCACCAGCAGGAACAGCGCAATCGGCCACAAGTCCGGCGCAATATCGGCCATGCCATTTCCCTTCAGCAGAATCCCGCGCACCACGCGCAGAAAATGGGTGAGCGGCAGACATTCACCGATGTTTTGCGCCCAGACCGGCATGCCGCGGAACGGGAACATGTAACCGGACAACAACAGTGACGGCAGAAAGAAGAAGAACGCCATCTGCATCGCCTGCAGCTGGTTCTTGGCGATGGTCGAAAAGGTGATGCCCACCGCGAGGTTCGCGACGATGAACAGAAAGGTCATCACGACCAACAGCGGCAGGCTCCCGACCATCGGCACGTCGAACAGAAATTTTGCCGCCAGCAGGATCAGCGTGACCTGCACATAACCGACCGCGATATAAGGCACGATTTTGCCGATGAGCACTTCGCCCGGCCGCACCGGCGTGGAGAGCAGGTTTTCCATCGTGCCGCGCTCGCGCTCGCGCGTGATCGCCAGCGCCGTGATCATCACCATGGTCATCGTCAGCATCACGCCCATGAGCCCGGGCACGATGTTATACTGCGTGATGTTCTCCGGGTTGTAATGCTGCTGCACGACGAGGTTGAACGGTGCGGAACCCGCGTGGAGCTTGCTCAAGGGCCCCGTCAAATCCCGGTTCAAAACCATCGGCGTCAGAGCATTCATCGCCGCGATCGCGTAGCCCACCGCCGTCGGATCGGTCGCATCCGCTTCGAGCAACAGGTCTGGTTTTTCCCCGCGCAGCAGTTTGCGGGAAAAATCCACGGGAATGCTCACGGCGAATTGCACTGTGTTTTGCGCGAGCAATGTGTTGATTTCCGCCTCGTTCTTCGGCTCACGCACGATGTCGAAATAACTGCTGTTATGCATGGCCTGCACAATGGTGCGTGAGAAAATGCTGTTGTCTGCGGAATAGACCGCCGTGGGCAGATGCTTCGGGTCGGAATTGATCGCAAAGCCGAAGAGAATGAGCTGCACCATCGGCACGCCGATCATCATGCCGAACGTCAAGCGGTCGCGGCGCATCTGGATAAACTCCTTGCGGACCATCGCGCAAAACCGCCGCCAGTTGAAGGAGTGAAGTTTCACGAGAAATTGTCCTTTGCCGTTTCCATCAGGCTGATGAACACATCCTCCAAACCCGACTCGATTTGGTTCCAATGATACTCACCCGTCATCCAAGGACTCACGCTCGCACGCAACTTTGCTGCATCGCGCCCGCTGACGTGCAGCGCGGTGCCGAACGCGACGACCTGTTCCACCCCCGGCAAACCGCGGAGTTTTGCGGCGAGCGCGGAAAGGTTCGTTCCCGTGACCTCCCAGGTCGTCAGCGTGGCGGTTTTCACAACGTCGTCCACGGAGCCGCTGGCGAGCAAATTGCCGTAGGCGATGTAGGCCAGCCGATGACAACGCTCGGCTTCATCCATGTAATGCGTGGTGATGAGCACGGTCAAACCGCCGGCGGCGAGTTGATGGATTTCGTCCCAGAATTCGCGGCGCGCCTTCGGATCCACGCCGGCCGTGGGCTCGTCGAGCAGGAGCAATTGCGGATCGTGAATCAGACAGGCGGCGAGCGCGAGCCGCTGTTTCCAGCCGCCGGAGAGCGTGCCGGCCAGTTGCTTGCGTCGCGCCACCATGCCGAGCCGTTCAAGGCTTTTTTCCACGCCGGCCTGACGTTGCGGAATCTCGTAAAGCCGCGCGATGAAATCCAGGTTCTCCTCGATGCTCAAATCCTCGTAGAAACTGAACCGCTGCGTCATGTAGCCGACGTGTTTTTTGATCTCGGCGCTTTGCGTGCGAAAATCAAAACCCAGGCAGCACCCCTCGCCGCCGTCCGCCTTGAGCAGGCCGCAGAGCATCCGGAGAAAAGTGGTCTTGCCGCTGCCGTTCGGGCCGAGGAAACCGTAAATCTCGCCGGGCCGCACCTGCATGGCGATGTCGTTGACGACGGTGTGCGCGCCAAATTTTTTTGTGACGCCGCGCACGTCAATGACGAGGTCAGAAGCGCTCATTGCTTGAATGCATCTCCAATAGCGAAATATTTTTCTATCCGCCGCTGTTTGCCGAACCAGCCTTCCGGTGGTGGTGCGGGGCCAGTCACGATTATTGTGAATCCATTTGTTGATGGATTATAATCGTAATTGTCATGCCATGGATTATGCTGAATTTCATTTAAGAGGTTTTTAACCGATTGTTTTGAGTTTTCGTCCAACTCATGATTTAAAGGTAAGTCCAACAGTGAATGAGGATAAAAATTTTCACTTCGCTGATATAGTTCTATCCATTTTGAAAGCGAGTGAATATAAGCATCTGTCTTGTTATCGCGTATTCCCTCCCAGAAACTTAAAAGAACCACCAACGCCAAAGTAGCGCTAAATATAATTACACCGATTATGATTTTGTTGCCGCGTTTCATTTTAGTTTCACATCCACCGGCTGTCCGGGACGAAGATCCGCCGCGTCCGTCGCAGAGAATTTGGCTTCAATCATGTAAACCAGCTTTGCGCGGTTCTCGCGGTTGAAGATGATCGGCGGCGTGTATTCGTTCTGCGTGGAAATGTAATTGATCGTCGCTGAATACGGGTGCTTGCCGCCGTCGAAACGCACATTCACTGATTGGCCGGTTTTGATTTGCGGCAACATGGCCTGTGGCACGAAGAAACGGACTTTGAGATTTTCCGGAGGCAACAGAACCGCAACCGGATTTCCGGCGGCAACCCATTCGCCCTGCCGATACAACGTGTCCTGCACCATCGCGTCGGCGGGCGCGAATTGTTGTTTCTGGTCGAACGACCAACGCGCCCTGGCCAGGGCGGCGGTTTGCGATGCGACTGCGGCTTCTGCGGCGTGGATGGCATCTTCACGTCCACCAAGCTTCGCGGTTTCCAAATCCGCCACCAATTGATCCACCCTTGCCTGGTCCGCGTCACGCTGCATATTCGCCTGGTCCAATTCCTCCTTGGAAATGACCTGGGAACCGCCAAGTTGCTCGCGCCGTAGCAGCGCGTCCTTGGCCAGTTTCAGGTTGGCCTGCGCCTGCGCCAACTGGGCTGTGAGCGACGCGATTTCAGTCGGACGTTTTCCTTTCGTCAGATCGTCCAGTTGGGATTGGGCCTGCGCGAGATTTTTTTCCGCCTGCTGGACGGCGCTGGCTTCGGATTCGCGTTCCAGCGCAAAGAGCATTTGCCCAGCCTTCACGGCGTCGCCCCGGGCCACGGCCAGATTCGTCAGCGCGCCCCCGAGCGGTGCGGCGATGTAAACGTATTCGCCCTCGAGATAGCCCTGAAATTCATCGGGCGAATGCCCGGAGCAGCCGCCGAAGCATGCCGCCGCCAGCGTGAGCACGCCCAACGTCAAAAGGTGAGGAGCTTTCATGAAAAACGAGTTGTTACGCCGTCACTCAACAAAATTTTGGTTGACGTGTCAAACAAATGTTTGAATCTTGTGTTTGAAACGTGAAGTCACATGCCTCAGCGCCCCCGGACGACGCCACCCGCCAGCAGCTGTTGGAAGCGGCGGGCGCGGTGTTTGCCGAAACCGGATTTCGCGCCGCGACGGTGCGGGAGATCTGCCGGCGGGCCGGCGCAAACATTGCGGCGGTGAATTACCATTTTGGCGACAAGGAGACGCTTTACGCCGAAGTGGTGCGTTACTCCCAGCAAAAGGCGCTCGAAAAACATCCGCCGTTGCTGGATGTCAGCCCCAATGCATCGCCGGAAAAACGGCTGCGCGCGTTTGTGCAATCGCTGCTGCTGCGGATTTTTGACACCGGGCCCATCGCGTGGCATGGCAAGCTCATGTCGCGCGAGATGATCGAACCGACGCCCGCCCTGGATTCGCTGGTGGAAGAACGCATCCGGCCCATGTCCGAACAATTGCGGAAGATCGTGGCCGAGATTTTGAAATGTCCGGTGAACGACGAGCGCGTGCGGCGGTGCAGTTTGAGCGTGGTGAGCCAGTGTCTCTTTTATCACCATTGCCAGCCGGTCGTTTCCCGTTTGTTTCCCGAGCAGAAATACGACAATGCCGGCATCGCCCAACTGGCGGAGCATGTCGCCAATTTCTCGCTGGCGGCGATGAAACATTTGCCGGAAGCCAAAACGATGAAATCAAAATGAAAAAAATAATTTTCCCCCTGGCGCTGGTGCTGCTGGCCGGATCGCTCAACGCCCAAAGCACCAATGCCATGCCCTCCTGGCTCACGCGGCCGCTGTCATTGGCGGATTCTCTGGACATCGCGCTCCAGCAGAACGACACAATCCTCAAGGCCAGGAACGATCTCGAAGCGCAGTATGGCGTGGTGGTGCAGACGCGCGCGGTGGCGTTGCCGCAGTTGCAGGCGACCGGCCAGTATAAATACATTGACTCGCGCGCCCTTGACAGTATTCCGGGGACAACCACCCCCAATCAGAATTGGACCGCCGGCCTGCAAATCGTCCAGTCCATTTATCAGGGCGGCAAACTGGTGGCGGCGATCAAGGCGGCGAAGGTCATCAAGCAGCAGGCTCTGGCGCAATACAACACGGTGATCGCGGATACGCTGCTGTCCGTGCGGCTGGCCTATTATGACATCTTGCTCGCCGCGCAGCAGATCATCGTCAATCAGGCTTCCGTCAATCTGCTGCAAAAGGAACTGGACGATCAGCAACACCGTTTTGACGCCGGCACCGTGCCGCATTTCAACGTGCTCCGTGCCAAGGTCGCGCTGGCCAATGCGCGGCCGCCGTTGATCCAGTCGCAGAACAATTATCGCATCGCCAAAAATAATCTGGCCAACCTGCTCGGCTACGATCTGCCGCGTGACCTTTGGGACAATATTCCCCTGAATCTTACCGACACGCTCGACTCCGCGCCGTATCCCATCAATCTGCCTGACGCCCTCCAGCAGGCGTTGGAGCGACGTTTCGAACTGGTCGCGTTGCGCAAGACGGAGGAATTGCAGGATCTGAACATCACCGACGCCTCGTCCGGCTACAAGCCGAACCTCCAGATTTTTGCCGGCTACAACTGGCTCAACCAGCAGTTCAACGCCAACGGAACGACCCCCGCGCTCGATCAATACCTTGACGGCTGGAATGCCGGGGCGCAGGTGACCTGGAATATTTTCGACGGATTGTTGACGCACGGCAAAGTTGTCCAGGCCAAGGCGCTTTATCAGAAATCCAAAACCTCCGTGGATGAGAAGGCGCGCCAGATCGAACTGGAAGTCCGCACGACCTATTCCGATTTCATCGGCGCGCAGGAAGTTTTGGAATCACAAAAAACCGTGCAGGCTGAGGCCGAGGAGTCCTTGCGCGAGGCCTATGCCCGCGCCAGCGCCGGCACCGGCACGCAACTCGACGTGCTGGATGCCGAGACGTCGCTCACGACGGCGCGCAGCACGGAGGTGCAGGCGTTGCACGATTATGACGCCGCGCGCGCGCGTTTTGAACGCGCCATCGGCAAGGATTTCAACCCGCCAGCGAACCCAAAGCCGTAGTTGATCCGGTTTTACACGAGTCATCGCCTCGTTTTTTTGACGGGACGCTTTCGGAATGGATTGCCGCTTGAAACTTCCTGTTGACTTAAAGCCCACCGGACTTATCGTTGATTCCTATGTGGGTTTCAAAGAAAACTGACTATGCGCTGCGCGTGCTTTTCACGCTGGTGGATCATTTTGGCGGCACGCCGATTCCGATTCGTGAACTCGCCCGGCGTAATGATGTTCCCAAGCGCTTTCTCGAGCAGATCATGCTCGATTGCAAGGCGAAGGGTTGGGTGGAAAGCACGGCGGGTATCCGGGGCGGTTATCTTCTGGCAAAGAATCCGGCCAAGATCACGATGGGCGAGGTGGTGCGTCATTTCGACGGCATTTTGGCTCCGATTGATTGTGTTTCCGTCGCCGGCTACAAACGCTGTTCGCAGGAGCCGGTCTGCCGTTTCCGGCGCGTGTTTCTGGATATTCGCAACTATGTCGCCGGCGTGATGGACCGTTCGACCCTGGCAGATGTGGCCAAGGTCTTACCGGTGTCCAATCAGGAAATATCGGGGGTATTTGCCGGGGGAGAAGGGATCTGAAATAATTTCAAAAAGATATTTGACAAGTTCACCCGCGCATGGATAATGACGACATGTTAAGTCGTTATTAACTCGGACGCCAAGGAGGCGGTTTCAGGTTTGAGCGGGTTGGGTTGGGTAAAGATTTGAGCAGTTGGTTCAAATCTTTTTATTTGGGTTTAATAACGACAAGAACAGTCGCAATTAAGAATTATAAGAATATGAGCGCGGTCACAATCAACTCGGTCAGCGGTGCGGATGAAAAGCCGGACTGGCTGGAAGTCGTCCGGCAGCAGGTCGGTTCGCTGCGTTTCGGGGTAGTGCAGATCGTGGTCCACGATTCGCAAGTGACGCAGATTGAAAAGACCGAGCGGGTGCGCCTGGACAAACCAAAGAAAATTTAAGGCCGACCAGAACTCTGGAGGCACAAATCCTAAAAGCAAATTGAACCGCTGACCGAATCATCGGAAGCGGCCCGAAGCTGAAAAGTAAAAATGAAATTAAGCAAACTATGGCTGGCAACGATTCTGGGGGCGCAACTGGCCTTCACGTCGCTGGCCGCCGACGGCACCAGCGATACCAATCGGGATGCCGATATTGAAGCGTTGAAACAACAATTACGCGAGCTGAGCCAGAAGGTTCAAGCGCTGGAAAGTCAGCGCGCAACGGAACAATCGGCCGCCACCAACATTGCGAACGCACAAGTGCAGGAACTCGACCAGAAAGTCCGGATTCTTGCCCGCGAGCGCGAACTGGATCAGGAAGCGGCGGCGGCGCTGGCGAAAACGCAGCCCAAGCTGAGCATCGGTCCCGGCGGTTTGACGGCGAGTTCGGCGGACTCGAATTTTGTGTTCAGTCTGAAAGGCGTCATTCAAGTGGACGACCGCACGTTTTTGGACAACAGCGGCGCCAAGGGTAACGACGGGCTGCTGTTGCGCCGGGCGCGTCCGATCTTTCAAGGCACGCTCTATCGGGATTTTGATTTCGTGTTCATCCCGGACTTTGGCGGGTCATCGGTGCAGATTTTCGATGCCTACGCGAATTACCGTTACGAGCCGTGGGCGCAATTGCGGGTGGGCAAATTCAAAACGCCGGTGGGCCTCGAACAGTTGCAGGCGGACGTGAATACCTCGTTCAACGAACGTTCGCTGGTGACTGACCTCGTTCCGAACCGCGATGTGGGCGTGCAGTTGTGGGGCGACATCAACGGCGGCGTGTTGAGCTATGCAGTGGGCATTTTCAACGGCGTGGGAGACTTCCGAAATTCGAGCAATGCCAACGTGGACAATGACGGCGAATTCGCGGGACGGCTGTTCTCCCTGCCGTTCAAGAATTCGGACATCGCGGCCTTGCAGAATCTCGGGTTCGGCGTGGCAGGCAGTTCAGGGAACACCTCCAGAACTGCGGCCGGCCTGCCTTCGACGACCGGCGGCACCTTGCCCGGCTACACAACGGACGGGCAGCAGCAATTCTTCGCCTACAATCCCGCCACCGGCGCAGTCGTGGCGAACGGCAACCACTGGCGACTTTCGCCGCAAGGATATTATTATTACGGACCATTGAGCTTGCTGGGCGAATATGCCATTTCCGATCAAGGAGTTCTCAATACCGGCACGGGGGCGCAGGCCCATCTCCAGAACACGGCCTGGGAAATTTCCGGCGGCTGGGTTTTGACCGGGGAAAACGCCTCGTTCAACGGCATCACGCCGCTGCATCCGTTTGATCCGCACACAGGCCAGTGGGGAGCGTTGCAGGTGGTCGCCCGTTATGCCGAATTGAACATTGATGATGACGCGTTCCCGGTGTTCGCCAATCCGGCCACCTCGGCTTCGGCGGCGCAAGCCTGGTCGGCGGGCTTGAACTGGTATCTGAATAAAAACATCCGCTTGAACGCGAGCTATTCGCGCACGACGTTCACCGGCGGCGGTGGAACGGGGACGACCGCTCCGGCGGTCACGACGCGCCAGCCGGAAAGCGTTTTCTTCACCCGCGTGCAACTGGCATTTTAACCGGAACGAAAACTTAACATTACGAATCATGAAAACATTTCTTAAAGTTCTACTGGCCACGTCTCTGGCGGTTTCTGCCAGCGCGAAGGACCTCAAGCTGCTCAACGTTTCCTACGACCCGACCCGCGAGCTTTACACCGCATACAACGCGGCGTTCGTCAAATACTGGCAGGGGAAAACCGGCGACACCGTCAACATCTCGCAATCACACGGCGGTTCGGGCAAGCAGGCGCAGGCGGTTGTCAACGGCCTGGAAGCCGACGTGGTCACGCTGGCGCTGGCTTATGACATTGATGCAATCGCGAAGCAGGCGAAGTTGCTGCCCGCCGACTGGCAGCAGCGTCTGCCCAACAACAGCACGCCCTACACCTCGACCATCGTGTTCCTGGTCCGCAAAGGAAATCCCAAAGGCATCAAGGATTGGAATGACGTGGTGAAAAAGGGCGTCAGCGTCGTGACGGCGAATCCGAAAACTTCCGGCGGCGCCCGCTGGGCGTATCTCGCGGCGTGGGCGTACGCTTCGGAAGCGAATAATCACGACGAGGCGAAGGCCAAGGAATTCGTGGCTCAGCTCTACAAAAATGTGCCGGTGCTGGATACCGGCGCGCGCGGCTCGACCGTGACGTTCGTCCAGCGCGAAATCGGCGATGTTCTGCTCGCGTGGGAAAACGAGGCGCACCTGGCGCTGAAGGAATTTGGCGCGGATAAATTTGAGATCGTCACGCCGTCCTTGAGCATCCTCGCTGAGCCGCCCGTGGCTGTGGCGGATAAAAATGCGAAGCGGCACGGCACGACCGAGGTGGCGAACGAGTATCTGAAATATCTTTATTCCGACGAAGGCCAGGACATCGCCGGCAAGAATTTCTATCGCCCGCGTTCGGAAGCCGCCGCCGCCAAATATGCCGCCAATTTCAACCAGTTGAAACTCGTCACGATTGACGGGGAATTCGGCGGCTGGGCCAAGGCGCAGAAAACACACTTCGCCGACGGCGGCACGTTCGACCAGATCTATCAACCGCAATGAGGTGCGACTGGACAAGCCACCGCACAAACAAACAGCAAACGAATAACAAAGCACAGCGGCGCTGACCGGACAACCGGAGGTTCCAAACAATGAAACCCAATTGGAACTATGAAAATAAACAAACAAATCGTCACGATACAATACACAGCCGGGCAGACCGGGTTCGCCGGAAGAACCGCGTTCACCTTGATTGAACTGCTGGTGGTGATTGCCATCATCGCCATCCTTGCCGCCATGCTGCTGCCGGCGCTGGCCAAGGCGAAGGACGCCGCCAAGCGCGGGGCGTGCCTTTCAAACATCCGGCAGGTCAACGTGGGCTTCAAACTTTTCCTGGGCGACAACAACGATCGCTTTCCCAAGGCCGTCACGGAGCGGGAAGCCACCGACACGGCTCGTTGGGGGGCGATTCCCGATACGGCAAGTGACCGCACTCCGTTTTCCATTCGCGGCCAGCTCGAGCCTTTCATCGCCAGCACTGGTTTTATTTCCAATCCTGGCGCGAATGCGGATCCCGGCGCGAACGCATTCCGCTGCCGTTCCTCGGTGGATTGGCCCACACCCGGACCCGGCCAGTGGTTTACAACCGACTATGGTTTCAACTTGAGCGAGGCCAACTATTCACCCGGTTTCGGTCAGAGCACCTGGTATCAGGCGAACCCGAATTATGGTTTCAATGAAAACTACACGGACAGCTCCATCGTGAAGCCGTCGAATTTCATCATCCTCGCCGACGCCGGGCGCGGCGACAACACGCCATCGCGCGGCGGCTTGTATCCCATCCAAGTCATCGCGCCGGGGACGACCTCGCAGGCGCAATTGCTCGAACGGCACAACCGCCGCGCCAATGTGGGCTACGCGGACGGTCACACGGAGCAAGCGACTTTCACGAATTCGTGGAACGCCGGACAATGGCAGCGAAATTAAACACTGGAAAAAATTATGACCCTCGTCACATCACCGATAAAACACGCGCCGCAAGCGCCACGCAAACAACGCCGCTCCATCGCCAACTTGCTCGCGCCATTGGAGAAAATTGCTGCGAACTCGCCCAACCTCGTCGCCAATCACGACGCGAAGTTTGAAGTGAACGGCGAAAATTACGAACTGCCGCGCTATCTCTTCGTCGGGCCGCGTGGCGGCGATACGCCGATCCGCGTCGGCATTTTTGCCGGCATCCACGGCGACGAACCGGAAGGCGTCCACGCCATCGTCCAGTTCATCCAGTTGCTGGAGGCGCACCCCGAACTCGCGGCCGGCTACTATCTTTCGTTTTATCCGGTCTGCAATCCGACCGGCTTCGAGGACGGCACGCGTCATTCGCGTCGCGGCAAGGATTTGAACCGCGAATTCTGGAAAAATTCCGGCGAGCCGGAAGTCCGTTTGCTCCAGGCCGAACTGCAATCACGTTCATTCCAGGGCCTGATCTCACTGCACACCGACGACACCAGCGACGGCTTTTACGGATTTGTCGGCGGCGCGACGTTGACGAAGAGCTTGATCAAGCCCGCGCTGGCCGCCGCGGAAAAATTACTGCCGCGCGATGAGCGGCCGGTCATTGACGGATTCGCCGCACGCAACGGCGTCATCACCGCCGGCTACGAAGGCATGCTGTCCGCGCCGCCCAAAGTGCGTCCGCGTCCGTTTGAGATCATTCTGGAAACGCCGGTGACGCCGCCGGAATACTTGAAACAGGCCGCATTCGTCGCGGCGCTCCAGACAATTTTGCTCGAATACAACAAGTTCATCGCCTACGCTCCGAACCTCTAAACTGTGGCAATTAAACGCATCTGGGCAAAAGAAAATCGTGTGCTGCCGGGCTTCAGACTGACGCTCGGCTTCACGCTTTTTTATCTTGGCCTCATCGTATTGATCCCGCTGGCGGCGGTCTTCTGGAAAACCGCCGAGCTGACGTGGCCGGAATTCTGGCACACGATCACCATGCCCACGGCGATGGCGTCGTATCGCCTCACTTTTGGCGCGTCCTTTTGCGCCGCGCTGGTGAATGTTTTTTTTGGTCTCATCGTCGCGTGGGTGCTGGTGCGCTACGATTTTTTCGGAAAGAAAGTCGTGGATGCGCTGGTGGACCTGCCGTTCGCGCTGCCGACGGCCGTCGCGGGCATCACGCTGGCGGCCCTTTACTCGCAAAACGGCTGGGTGGGTCAGTTGCTGGCCCCGCTGGGGATCAAGGTCGCCAACACCCAACTCGGGATTTTTGTCGCGCTCACGTTCATCGGCCTGCCGTTCATCGTGCGCACGGTGCAGCCGATCATTGAGGACCTGGACCCGGAACTGGAGGAAGCCGCCTCCAGTCTTGGCGCCAACCGCTGGCAGGTTTTCTGGCGTGTGATCCTGCCGATACTCACGCCGGCGCTGCTCACGGGCTTTGCGCTGGCGTTCGCCCGCGCGCTCGGCGAATACGGTTCGGTGATCTTCATCGCCGGCAACATCCCCATGAAAACCCAGATCACGCCCGTCGTCATCATGGGCGAACTTGACATGTTTGATTATGCGAAGGCGACGGCCATCGCGGTCGTGATGCTCGTCGTCTCGTTTGTGCTGCTGCTCGCCATCAACGTGCTGCAATGGTGGTCGAACCGCTATAACACCCACAATCTCGCATGACGCCCGCCGCCACCACCTTCCATGCACCGCACGCGGTGAGTCCCCGCCACACCACGGGCGAACCGGCGCTCGTGCGCTGGCTGCTCATCGGCGTGGCGCTGCTGTTTTTGAGCTTGTTTCTGTTCATCCCGCTGGTGTTTGTCTTCATGCAGGCGTTCGCCAAAGGCATCGGGTTTTATTTTGAAACGCTGCGCGATCCAAACACCCTGAGCGCCATCAAGCTGACGCTGACCGCCGCGGTCATCGCCGTGCCGTTGAACTGTGTCTTTGGCGTGGCGGCGGCGTGGGCCATCGCCAAGTTCGATTTTCGCGGCAAAAATATTCTGCTCACGCTGATTGACCTGCCGTTCTCCGTTTCGCCGGTGATCGCCGGTTTGATCTACGTCCTCGTCTTCGGCGCGCAAGGCTGGCTCGGCCATTATCGCGACGCGGAACACGCATGGTTTCCGTGGCTCCAGAGCTGGATCAACGACCACAACATCAAAATCATTTTCGCCGTGCCGGGCATTGTGCTGGCGACGATTTTCGTGACATTCCCGTTCGTCGCGCGCGAATTGATTCCATTGATGCAGGCGCAGGGCCGGAGCGAGGAGGAAGCGGCGCGCGTGCTCGGTGCCAGCGGCTGGCAGACGTTCTGGCGCGTGACGCTGCCGAACATCAAATGGGGCCTGCTCTACGGCGTGATCCTGTGCAACGCCCGCGCCATGGGCGAATTCGGTGCCGTGGCGGTCGTGAGCGGCCGGATCCGCGGGCAGACCAATACGATGCCCTTGCACATCGAGGCCTTGTATGACGATTACAATTTCGCCGGTGCGTTTGCCGTGGCATCATTGCTGGCGTTCCTGGCGCTGGTCACGCTGGGAATCAAGACCTGGGTGGAACACCAGCACGCGAAGCAGAACGACACGGAAGTCATCAAATGAGCGTCGAAGTCATCAACGTCACCAAGAAATTCGGCAACTTCACCGCGCTCGACAGCGTGAGCCTCAAGGTCGAGTCCGGCGAACTCGTCGCGCTGCTCGGGCCGTCCGGCTCCGGCAAGACCACGCTGCTCCGCACCATCGCCGGGCTGGAGTTTCCCGATCCCGGCAACGCGCAGGTTTTGTTTTATGGCGAGGACGTGACGCAGATTCCCGCGAGCGAACGCAAGGCTGGCTTCGCGTTTCAGCATTACGCGTTGTTCCGGCACATGACCGTGTTTGAGAACATTGCGTTCGGCCTGCGCGTGCGACCCAAAACGACGCGTCCGCCGGAGGAGGAAATCCGCGCGCGTGTGGAAAAGCTGCTGAAGCTCATCCAGCTTGAGCCGATGGCCAAACGGTATCCGTCGCAACTATCCGGCGGCCAGCGCCAGCGGGTCGCGCTCGCCCGTGCGCTCGCAGTCGAGCCGAAAGTTCTTCTGCTCGACGAACCGTTCGGCGCGCTGGATGCGAAGGTGCGGAAGGAATTGCGCCGCTGGCTCCGGCAGTTGCACGACGAGATTCACATCACGACGCTGTTCGTGACCCACGATCAGGAGGAGGCGCTGGAAGTTTCCGATCGCGTGGCGATTTTGCGCGCCGGGCGCATCGAACAGATCGGCACGCCGGAGGAGATTTATGACAACCCGGCCTCGCCGTTCGTCTATGATTTTCTGGGAAACGTGAACCTGTTCAGTGGCCGCGTGCGTGACGGTTCGGTGCTGATCGGCGAGACGGAATTCGCCCTGCCCGAAAAAACCGGTGAAGTGGAGACCTCCGCCATCGCCTTTGTGCGGCCGCATGACATTCGCGTGACGCGCGAGGCGACGGGCCCGGCGCTGTCGGCGACGGTGGTGCGTTCCAACGCCGCCGGGCCGGTGGCGAATCTGGAATTGAAACGCGCCGATAGCGGTGAGCAGTTCACCGTGCAACTGAGCAAGGAGGTGTTTCAGCAATTGTCGCCGAAACCGGGTGAACGGGTGTTTGTGGAATTGAAAAACGTAAAAGTCTTCTCCGACGACTATTCGATTTGATCCGCCTACGCTGCTTGTGGGAAATTCGATTGGCTTGCCGGGCCGAAGCGCCCAGCGCAATTGGAATTGGCCCGCCGGTGTTTCACTTCGGCGCGGCAATCTTCGTTTTCATTGCGTTCAAGCGGAGGTCGGGGTGGCCGGCGGGATTCGAACCCACAATACGAAGCCGTGACCGTTCTTGAACCTCTGCACCGTCAACACAACCCGCAGCTTGGACTGAGTTTGTCATCCATCGTGACACGGGTGTGGATGGCGGTCAGAATTCTGAAAGATCCAAATATCAGCGGCAAAATCTTCGACGAGTATTTTTATCAGGATCGTGAGGATATTTGCCGGAATGGAAAGGAATGATCGCCTGGTTGCACTGACGGAACGGCCAAATGAGCGATTTAAACCATGCTTCACCTCCTTTCTTCGGCAATACGAACGCTACGCTGAAGCCTTCGAGAAGTCGGCGGTGGAGCACTGGCTGTCTAGGGAAAGCATGTTATTGTTGGAAAGCGTCCGTCGTTGTGACGTCCAATTCATGTATGAAAACAGTCTTATTGATCTTGTCAGTCCTGCTGCCGTTGGTGCGCTTCACGTCGGCACAAAGCGTCGACGCCAGTCACGCCGATGTGAAATCATTGCCGACCATGGATTTTTTACTGCAACAGGTCGTAAATCGCGCAGTCGGCCAAGAGGGCAGGAACGACAATTTGTTCGATATGAACTACCAATACGATCGTATCCGCACTTGGGAATATCGTAATAACCGGGGTGAATTAAAAAGCACCAAGGAAAAGAGCAGTGTCGAAAACAAATCGCTTTCCATTGCTGCCAAAGCCGCCGGGCAGTCCGCTCCGGGCAAACCTGTCCTGATCACGCAGAATGAATCTGATACGGATTCCAATCCCAGCACCACAGCCCTGAAATTGAAAGAATATTCAGTCCCGGATCTGGTAAAGCGGTTTCAATTTACTCTCGTAGGACGGGAAATGCTGAATGGCCGGCCATCCTTCGTGGTGGATTTTAAACCCGCCAGCGACCAGCTGGAGGTAAAAAGCCTGGCGGACAATTTCATCAATAAAACGGCCGGTCGCATCTGGGTGGACGAGCAGGATTCTGCCATTGCCCAAGCGCAGCTGCATCTCACTGAGCAGGTCAATGTGCTGGGTGGCGTTGTCGGCCCGGTCCGGAAGTTCACGTGTGCGTTTACCCGCTTTCGGACGCCGGAAGGCTATTGGTTCGTGCGGAACATGGACTGGCATCTCGAAGGCCGGGTGGTTGTGGTCAATCGCGTTGTTGATTATCACGAGCGAAAAATTAACGAACAAAGAATCATGGCGACGGTGCTTTGAGACAACGGGACGCAGCACACTTAACCCAAATGTCCTTTTACGGCAAAAGGGAAAGGGTGCCGAATTTGTGGGGAGAGAAATTGGTGCCGCCGTTCTGATTTACGCTGGCTTTTCAGTGTTTCCAATGGTCAAATCCGTCAACATGATGAGGAGCATTTTCGCCCTTTTTTTAGCCGGCTGTTCTCTGCTAATTCCGAATCCAGCCTTAGCCTGGGGTGGTGTGGGTCACCTGGTCGCTGGCCAGCCCGCGAGGCTGCCTTGACCTCCGAATCGAACCATGCTTGCCCAATTCAACCGCCGGCCGTTCCTGATCTACTGCGCGTGCATCGCCATGCTCGGAATCCTCGGCTGGCTCGATTATATCACCGGCTACGAACTGGGATTTTTCGTTTTTTATTCCGCCCCAGTCGGTATTGCCGCCTGGCAATTGGGACGCTGGCCGGCGGTGGGCATGTCGCTGTTGGCGTCCGCAGCTTGGGCGCTGGCGGATTCGTTTGGTGGCGCGAAGTATTCCACCCGGTTTGCCTTCTATTGGAACAATGGTGTTCACTTTGCCAGTTTCATCATCAATGCCGTGGCCATCGCCCGCATCAAAGTGGAACTTGACCAGCGCCGCCGGCTGACCGCCGAACTCGCTGCGGTGCGGAAGACGTTGCTGGAAGTGGCGTGGCAATTGCCCGCTTGTCCGGTGTGTGGTCAACTTCACCAACGGGAGGTTCCCGCCGGGGAAGCCTGGCGCATCGGCCAGCCGGCTCCCCCTGAACTGACCGGGGCACTCTGCCACTCCTGCCGGTCCGTCAATGCACCGGACACTCGTTGAACGGAAGCGAGGAACCGGAATTAATCCGGCCATATTTTTCAACGCAGCGGGAATTATTTTAGGCGGGACAGCGGATGTCCAAGCGCGGCGATCATCGTGGCGCGGTGAAGGACATTTACTAATTTGGCCGACGGGTAAGCATTGGGAATGAAGATGGGGTGGCCGACGGGATTCGAACCCGCAACAACAAGCTCCACAAGCTTGGACTCTACCATTGAGCTACGACCACCAACCGGCTGGCATTCTAGTTTTTTCCGGCGGGCGCGTCAAGTTTGCGGGGGCAATTCATTTAATGCGCGGTTGCACATCGGGAACCGCCGTGCCGCGGGCCTGGGCAAACGTGATTTTGGAGCGCAGCAGCAGCGTGCCGAGGCAGAGGTCGGCGAAGGGCATGACGACGTTGAAGTTTTTGTGCATGTAACGGTGATGAAGCAGGTGATGGCCGTTGAGCCGGTGGAAAATCCAGGAACGCTCCACGCGTCGGGCCTTCGGCAGGTGCATGCACCAGTGGATGTATTCATACGCCGCGTAATAAACGGTGAAGGCCGCCAGCGTGCCAAACGCCAGATCCCAGCGGCCGAAAAAACCGGCCAGCGCGAACACCGGAAGCGTTGCCACGACAATCAGCACCGGGCCATTCCACCAGGCCATCGGGATGGTCTGCTTGTCCTGCGGGTTGATGAGATGATAAGTGTGGTCGGCCTTGAACGTGCGATGATGGACGACGGCATGTGCACGGAACGGATAATCAAAACTGCCCAGCGGCTTATGCATGACGAAGCGGTGAAGCGTCCATTCGAAAAAGGAGGCAAACATCACGCCGGCACTGAAGCCCACGGTGGGCCAAAAAACAAGGTGCTCTAAAAAGAACATTGATTCTCAGACTATGTTCCTGTCCCGGACCAAAAGCAACAGGTTCCTGACGGTTCACCGGAATGTCACGCGTCCGTCACCTGCGGACATCGCCGCCGTTCTTACATTGCCAATCACGCATCCGCGTTTTAAAGTTTTAAGGTTCATGGCGGAATACAAAGTTCAATTCGAGGTCTTCGAAGGGCCGCTCGATCTGCTCCTCTATCTCATCAAGAAAGAGGAAGTGGACATTTACGAGGTCAACCTGACCAAGCTCGCCACGCAATTCATCGCGCATATCGACCTGATGCGTGAGTTCGATCTGGAAATCGCCGGCGAATTCCTCGTGATGGCCTCCACGCTCATGTATATCAAGAGCCGCGAACTGCTGCCCGTGGACCAGCAGGTCGTCGTGGAAAGCGAGGACGAGGGCGAAGACCCGCGCTGGGAACTCATCCGCCAGCTCGTCGAATATAAAAAGTTCAAGGACGCCGCCGCCAAACTCCAGGTGCGCGAAGGTGAACAAGAAAACATTTTTCCGCGCCTGCCGGGCAAGATTGAGTTCGCCTCCGACGCGCCCACGGCCAAGCCCGACGTTTCCATCTTCGACCTGCTCAACGCCGTCAATGTCGTCCTCCAGCGTTTTGCCAAAGTTGAAAGCTCGTCGCGCGAGATTTACGAGGACAAATGGACCGTCAGCGAAAAGATCGAATACGTCATGACCGTGCTGAACTCGCGCCCCAGCGTGCGGTTCGCCGAGCTGTTCGAGAACGCCTCCAGCCGCACCGAAGTCATCTGCACCTTTCTCGCGCTGCTCGAATTGATCCGCCTCAAACAACTCGCCTGCACGCAGCCCGAGGCGTTTGAGGAAATTGAAATCCGCAAGGCGGCACCTGCAGTTGTAGCGGCAGGCGTCCCGCCTGTCGTAGAGAGCGGCATCCTGCCGCCCGGAGATCACGCTGAACCGCCCCGAGGCTTGGAAATTTCTGTGGATCATCCGCCGGGCGAGACGCCCGCCTCTACGGCAGACGAGACGTCCGCCGCTACGGATACGCGTCAATCGTAAATCGTAAATCAAACATGGAATTAAAATTCATTTTGGAATCGCTCCTGTTCTCAGCGCAAAAGCCGATGAGCGTGAAAGAACTTCGTGACGTGTTCGCCACCGCCGTCGAGGCCGAGAATTTGGACTCGCCGGTCCAATCTGAAGAAACAAAATCTTGAAGCGGTGGAAAAACAACCTAAATTACAGACGTGATTGACGCGCTTCCATCCGTTGAGCCAAAAAAGAGAACCGGGCAGCATCCGCGTTGGAATTATGCCGGATATTTTGGTGGACAATCTCCGGTCGTTCGCAGCCGAAATGTCAACCTGCTACTCTACGCGCGGGCTTTCATGTGGTTTCACAAGGTGGCTGATTTCCGTCAGGCGGAGATGCAGTTGCTTTACAAAAAAAGACCGGGCGCGGAAATCCGTTCCCAGCATCGTCAGATTATCGAGACTTTGATTTCTGAGGGCAAGGAAATCGCGAGGCGCATCCGTGCGGGCGGCGGACTGATCAAACCGGCCAATGGCTTTTCACTGCAAGATGTCCAGTCTTTGATTGAGGAACTTCAAAACACACAGTTGCAATGGAATGGCGGCATGTCGAAGAACCGGAAAGCGGAAATCTTGAAGGACATTTTCGATGCCGCGCAATGAGGAATTAGAGGCGTTATTGCAGGCGCAATACGATTGGGAAGGCGCCTGGCCGCAGGAAAAAGCGGCCTATCAGCAGATTTTCAACCGGCTTATCAAGCATCATGTCCGAAAGCACAACGCGACGGCTTCCGCCCGGGGCCGGCGCGAAATTACCGAAGCCGAATTGCGTGAGGCGATTGGTGAACGATACCATCAGTTCAAAAAGGCCAGAGACCGGGAATTGAGCAAAAAACTAACACCCTGAAACTTTCTGCACGTCCTAGCATGGAATTAAAATTCATTTTGGAATCGCTCCTGTTCTCGGCGCAAAAGCCGATGAGCGTGAAGGAACTTCGCGATGTGTTCGCCACCGCTGCCACGGCCGAAGACGCAGAGGAAATGGCCAAATCGCTCAAGAAAGTCAAAGACGAGGATGTGACTGCTGCGCTCGAAACGCTGGCGGGCGAACACGCAACCGCCGCGCGCAGTTACCGGCTCGTGTGCGTGGCCGGTTCGTGGCAGTTCGTCACGCAGCCGGAATTCGCGCCCTGGCTCAAGGCGCTGGTCGGCGCGAAGGCGCGGCCCTCGCGGCTCTCGCAGCCGGCGTTGGAGACGCTCGCCATCATCGCGTATCGCCAGCCGGTCACGCGTGCTGAGGTGGAGCAGATCCGCGGTGTGAACATTGACGGCACCATGCAGACTTTGCTGGAACGCGGCCTCGTCGAGTCCACCGGCCGCGCCGAAGTCGTGGGCCGCCCGCAGCTTTACAGCACCACCACGCTGTTCCTCGAATACTTCGGCCTGCGCGGCCTGGAAGATCTGCCCGCCGCCGATGAGCTTCGCCGCATCGTCGTCGAAAAACCGCCGGCACCCGTCACGGTGGATCCGGGCCTGGCGACGGCGCCACCGGAGCAATTGAAATTGGAAGATGCGGATAAAGTTCAAGATGCTGGAAGTGAAAGTCATAATTCGGAACAGGAAAAATCTCAGTAATTTTTTGGAGCGGAAAAAATTGTTAAACGTAATCAATTTAAAATATGGATTCTTCCAATGAAACCGCTCCTATGGAAGATAAGTTGCACGAGCAACTGCAGTCCCTTCAGCCTACCAAAAGACAGAGGATAATTCGTAAATTGATAATGGCCGCTTTGGGCAGTATTCCTTGGATGGGAGGTTTTTTAACAGCTGCGCAAGCCTACAAGGAAGAGAAAGGGCAAATCGAAATTGATTCCTTACAGCGTCAATGGTTGGAGGAACATCATTTGAAGATGAAAAATCTTGCCCGCGATCTTACTGAAATTGTGGAACGTCTCGATTCTCTTGGAGATGAGATTCAATCCAGAATCGAAAGTGAAGAATATCTAGCTCTTGTCAGGAAAGCTTTTCGGGCATGGGATCAAGCAGATACGGAACAAAAAAAAGAATATATCAAACGACTCATCGCCAATGCCGGTGCTTCAGCTTTGTGCTCTGACGATTTGATAAGGCTATTCCTTGATTGGTTGGAACGCTATCACGAAGCGCATTTTAAAGTGATGCGGGAGATTTTTAAGAATCCAGGAATTACCCGTTATAAAATTTGGGAAAATATACATGGTAAATTTCCGCGTGATGATTCGAGCGAGGCTGATTTGTTCCGGTTTTTAATTGGCGACTTAAGCATGGGTCGAATTATACGACAACACCGGGACACTAACTATGCGGGGCAATTTATAACGAAGACACGTTCCAAATCACCATCTTCAGGCGTAATGAAATCAGCTTTCGATGACGAAGAACCTTATGAATTGACGGAATTGGGAAAGAAATTTGTCCATTACGTCTTTTCAGATATTATTAAAAGAATCGAAAATCCCGGCCCTGAATAATTTGGTTTCTGGCGAGCCAACAACAGGTTTGATTCTTAATACTTAATTCTGCATTCTCCCTTTGCATGAGCCTTTCCGAACATCGCCAGGCGATTGACCAGCTCGACGCCAACATCGTCAAGCTGCTGAACGACCGCACGCGCCACGTCCTGGCCATCGGCGAGATCAAACTCAAGGCCGGCGAGGAAATCTACGCCCCGCATCGCGAACGCGCCGTGTTCGACCGCGTGTGCAGTCACAACGCCGGGCCGATCACCAACGACCAGCTCCGCGCCATCTACCGCGAGATCATGTCCAGCGCCCTCGCGCTGGAAAAGACCATGACCATCGCGTATTTCGGGCCGGAGGCGACGTTCACCCATCAGGCGGCCATCCAGAAATTCGGCGCGAGCCTGAATTATTCCGCGCAAAAGACCATCGGCGACGTGTTCACCGAGGTGGCCAAGAAAAGCGCCGATTACGGCGTGGTGCCGGTGGAAAATTCCACCGAAGGCGTCGTCACGCACACGCTCGACATGTTCGTGGACAGCGATCTGAAGATCGTTTCGCAGATCGTCCTGCACATCCAGCAATGCCTGATGAGCAACGCGAAGCTGGCGCAGATCAAGAAGCTTTACGTCCATCCGCAGTCGCTCGCGCAATGCCGCGGCTGGCTCGCAAAACATCTGCCACGCGTCGAGATCGTGGAGGCGGCGTCCAACGCGCGTTCCGCCGAGCTGGCGTCGAAGGAAAAATACGCGGCCTCGCTGGGCGGGGTGCTGGCGGCGGAGAAATACGGCCTGAAGATTCTGGCCCAGGACATTCAGGATAATTCCGTCAACGTGACGCGCTTCATCGTGTTGGGCCGCCAGTGCAGTCCGCCCACGGGTAATGACCGCACCAGCCTGATGATCAGCGTGGCCGACAAATCCGGCGCGTTGCACGAGGCCATCGCCGCGTTCCGCAAGTTCAAGATCAACATGACGAAGATCGAGTCCCGCCCCAGCAAGCGCAAGGCGTGGGAATATTTCTTCTTCATTGATTGCGACGGACATTTTCAGGACGCCAAGGTGGCCAAGGCCATCCAACTGCTCGGCACGCACTGCAACTTTGTCAAAATCCTCGGTTCGTATCCGAACACGGAATAGTTTTTATGCGTGTGCTGATGATGGCGATCTGGTTTTTCGTCAGCCTCCCGCTGGTCGCGCCGGCCGCAGATACGAACAAGATCAAAGTCCTCATCGTGGACGGCTTCAGCAATCACGACTGGAAATACAACACGCAATTGCTCCGGGGAATCCTTGAGCCGACCGGCCTGTTCGAAGTTTCCGTGGCCACCGCGCCGCCCACCAATGGCGCGCCGGAATGGGCGACCTGGCGGCCAAAGTTCTCGGACTACGACGTGGTGATTCAAACTTACAACGATCTGAATGGCGGAACGCCATGGCCGGGGGAGGTTCAGGCCACGTTTGAAAACTTCGTGACCAATGGCGGCGGATTTTTTGATTATCATTCGGCCAACAACGCTTTTGCCAAATGGCCGGCTTATAACGACATGATCGGCCTGGGCTGGCGGAACCAGGATTTCGGCTGGGCCATCACCGTGGACACCAACGAAAATCTCGTGCGCATTCCGGCGGGCGAGGGGTTGGGCACCGGTCACGGACCACAGACCAATGTCGTGATCCACAATCTCGGCGGGCATCCCATCCACGCCGGGTTACCGATGCAATGGCTCACGCCGCATCTGGAGGTTTATTATTACGCCCGCGGCCCGGCAAAAAATCTGGAGGTGCTGTCTTACGGTTTCGACCCGCGCACCAGGATGAACTGGCCGACGGAGTGGACGGTGACCTATGGTCAGGGCCGGGTGTATAACGCCACGTTTGGCCACGTCTGGAAAGGGGATGTGCAACCGGAGGCGCTGCGTTGCGCAGGTGTGCAGACCATCATGGTGCGTGCGCTGCAATGGCTCGCCAAATGTCCGGTGGATTATCCCGTGCCGCCGGATTTTCCGACGGCGGACAAACTTTCCATCCGCCCGGAGATCCCGATCCCGGCGCAAACGGAGCATTGAAACCGGCGGCCTTCGCTGGCAACTTTGCACCCATGAGTCATCTGACCAAAGCCCGCGAAGTGTTCGACATCGAACTGTCCGCGCTCAAGGCCGTCCGCGCGCTGCTCGACAAATCGTTTGATGCCGCCGTGGAAACCGTGGTTGCAGCCCTTGAGCAGCGGGGCAAAATCGTCATCATCGGCATCGGCAAGTCTGGCAACGTTGGCGCGAAGATCGCCGCCACGCTCACCAGCACCGGCTCCACCGCCGTGGTGCTCAACAGCGTGGACGCCTTGCACGGCGACCTCGGCATCGTCAATGACGGCGACGTGATTCTCGCGTTGAGCTATTCCGGCGAGTCGGAGGAACTGCTGAATCTGCTGCCCGCGCTCAAACGGTTTTCCGTCAAAATCATTTCGCTCACCGGCAATGTGAAATCGGCGCTCGCCAGGCACAGCGATGTTCCACTCAACGTCAAAGTTCCCAAGGAAGCGTGCCCGTTCAATCTCGCGCCGACGAGCAGCACCACGGCGATGCTGGTCATGGGCGACGCGCTGGCGATGGCCGTGCTGGACGCGCGCGGCTTCACCCAGAAGGATTTTGCCAAATATCATCCCAGCGGAGCGATTGGTCGCGCGATGTTGTTGCGTATCGGCGACATCATGCGGACCGGGAATCGGAACGCCGTTGCCAGTGAAACCCTCACGGTCCAGGAAGCGCTGCTCGTGATGACGCATGCCAAGTCCGGCAGCCTCGCGGTCGTGAATGCACGCGGCAAACTGGCCGGTATTTTCACCGATGGCGATTTCCGCCGCCACATGGCCGGTGGTGACAACCTGCTGGCGCAGCCGTTGAAAAAGGTGATGACGCCGAAACCGATCTGCATCCATGATGACGCGCTCGCGGTTGAGGCTCTGAAAATCTTCAACGAACGCAACATTGACGACTTGATCGTGGTGAACGCGAAGAATGAGCCGGTCGGGCTGATTGATTCACAAGATTTGCCCAAGCTGAAAATTGTGTGAAAGATGAAACATCTAAGCGGCCGGTCGTTTTGATTTTCATGGGCGTGTCCGGCAGCGGCAAGACGACCGTCGCCAGGTTGTTCGCCAAAAGGACCGGCGCGATCTTTTACGAGGGCGATGACTTTCACCCGCCGGAAAATGTCACGAAGATGAGCGCGGGAATTCCGCTGACCGATGCCGACCGGAAACATTGGTTGCAGGCATTGAGGGCTATCATCGTCCGCGCGCTGGAGAACAACGAACTTTCCGTTCTGACATGTTCGGCGCTCAAAGCCAAATATCGAAAGGCACTCGCGGCGGACGACGCCCGTGTGAAGTTTGTGCATCTCGCCGGCCCGCCGGATTTGATCGCCGGGCGTCTAAAAAACCGGCGCGGCCATTTCATGTCGCCGGCGTTGCTGACCAGCCAGTTTGCGATCCTTGAACCGCCGCCGGACGCATGGGTCTTCAGCTGCGCACAGCCACCAGAGAAAATTGTCGCAGAACTGATTCAGGTTTTGGGCATCGCCGCTTGAATTTGCACCGCGCTTTTCGGCAGTAAAAATGCGAGCGCGGCGGCAACCAGCATGCCGATTCCCAAAGCGTTGAACGGGATTGCGGTGCTGTGATATTCCGTTTTGAGCCAGCCGACGATGTAAGGGCCAAAAAAGCCGCCGGTATTGCCGAGCGCGTTGACCAGCCCGATGACGGGGCCGAAAACATTGCGGGGCAGGGTTTCGGTCGGGATCGCCCAGAATGGCGCGAGCGCGGCGAACGGGCCGGGAATCGCGAGACACATGAAGGCGTAGGACAACCAGAAATGCTCTTTTGTCAGCACGCTCAAAATGAGACTGACGCCGCTCAGCGTATATACCAGTGCGACGTGGCCGCGCCGTTCGCGGGTTTTGTCCGAGTGCCACGAGTTGAGCACCATGATGACGGCGGTGAGGGCGTAAGGCGCGGCGAACAAAAAGCCATATTCCAATGCGCTGAAATGCTTCGACTTCA